>MDTA01164445.1_pt1 | contig 23632 bp, 26 predicted proteins | sample 811151 | NCBI WGS metagenome assembly MDTA01 (sample SAMN05326648, study PRJNA326480) | marine metagenome | isolation source: seawater | place: Indian Ocean: South | collected 2010
ATCTGATGATAATCATGAAGATATTTTATAATGAAAAAATCAAAAAGAATTAAAAAAAGCAATTCTTGGAAAATTAAACAACACAGAGATCAATTTTTTAAAAAATCAAAAACTCAAGGTTATCGATCAAGAGCATCATTTAAATTAATTGAATTAAATAATAAATATAAATTTATAAACAATAATTCTAAGTTACTAGATCTCGGCTCATTCCCTGGTGGATGGTCTCAAGTTGCCAGTCAAATCATTAAAGATGGCAAAATTTTTTCAATAGATACTAAAGAAATGAAACCAATAAAAAATGTTAATTTTCTTAAAGCAGATATATTCAATAAATTGACTAAAGTCCAAATTATGGATTTTTTTAAATCAGAAATAGACGTAATTCTATCTGATATGGCTGCCGATACTACTGGCAATAAATCTTTAGATTCGATCAGAACAAATCAAATATGTTCAGAAGTTATCAATTTTTCAAAAGAAATACTTAAACCCAAGGGTGTATTAGTTTCCAAAATTTTTATGGGCGAAGATTTTATAGAAGTGAAAAATTTAGCTAAAACAGTATTTAAAAAAGTTAATTTTTTTAAACCAAATTCTAGCAGAAAAGAGTCAAAGGAGACTTATTTACATTGTGAGATTTTAAACTCTTTATAAATTTAAATAATTGTATATAAGTTTATATGGTTACAATTAAAGAAGCTCTTACCTTTGATGATATTTTATTACTTCCTAAATATTCAAAGATTTTACCCGTCGATACAGATATAACATTAAAATTAACAAACAAAATCTCTTTAAAAGTTCCATTTTTATCTTCTGCAATGGACACAGTCACGGAGTCCAGAATGGCCATTGCAATTGCAAAGGCTGGAGGAATGGGAATTATTCATCGAAATTTAGACATTAAAAGCCAATCTTCAGAAGTAAAAAAAGTTAAAAAAAACAAATTATTTGTTGGAGCGGCAATAGGAACTAGTAGAGAAGATCTTGAGAGGGTGAGATCATTGATAGATAATGTAGTTGATTTAATTGTAATAGATACAGCCCATGGCCATAGTGATAAAGTTTTGAACACTTTATCTAAAATAAAAAAAATTATAAATAATGTACCAGTATGTGTTGGGAATATAGCAACGGGTGAAGCTGCTAAAAAATTATATAATTCTGGAGCTGATATAATTAAAGTTGGAATAGGACCAGGATCTATTTGTACAACTCGTATGGTTGCTGGAGTAGGTGTTCCTCAAATATCTGCTATTATGGAAGTTAAAAAAGTACTTAAAAAAAATAAAATAAAAATTATTTCTGATGGAGGAATTAAATTTTCAGGCGATATTGCAAAAGCATTGGCAGCTGGAGCTGATGCTATAATGATGGGATCAATATTTGCTGGCACTGAGGAAAGTCCAGGAAAAAAATATAAAATAAAGGGAAAAATTTATAAGAATTATCGAGGTATGGGATCAATAGGCGCAATGTCAGCCGGATCAGCTAATAGATATTTTCAAAAAAATTTTAAAGACAAATCAAAATTTGTTCCAGAAGGAGTAGAGGGAAGGGTTGAATATAAAGGCAAAGTAGCAAACATAATTTACCAACTGCAGGGTGGATTGAAATCTTCAATGGGTTATATTGGAGCTAAAAATTTAGCAGATATAAATAAAAAAGCGACTTTTGTAAAAATAACGAAGGCAGGATTTTATGAAAGCATGGTTCATAGTGTAGAAATGACACAGAAAACAATTAATTATAAATTATGAAAAAAAATTTCTTTTTTCTCATAATATTCCTTTTTGTACCAAGTATATTACTTGCAAAATCAGAATATATTCAAGATGGGATAGACTTGTTTAACAAAAAAAAGTTTGAAGAAGCAAAATTTAAATTTGAGCAAGATTTAGTATATAATCCTAAAAGCGAGATTTCTTATCTATATTTGTCAAAAATATTTAATAAACAAGATAAAACAAGCTTGGAGGAACAAAATTTAAATACAGTTATGTTGCTTAATCCAAACAACGAGGAAGCTATATATCATCTTGCTAAGTTAAAATTAACTGTTTCTGACTATCAACAAAGTAAAAAACTTAATCAAAAGTTAAAATCTATTTGTAAAAACTTTTGCGTACAAAGTGATAAATTAGAAACCGAAATTGAAAATTTATCTAAAAAATAAATGCAATTTCAAGAAGAAAAAGACAAAATATTAATCATAGATTTTGGCTCTCAAGTTACAAAATTAATAGCTAGAAGAATAAGAGAGCTTGGCGTTTACTCAGAAGTAATCACTCCAAGTGAACTAACAAAATTAAAGAAATTTAAAAACATAAAGGGTTTTATATTTTCAGGTGGTCCATCAACAGTTGTTGGAAAAAAATTTCAAAGTGTCCCCAATGCAATTTTTCAAAAAAAAATACCAATTTTAGGAATTTGTTACGGGCTACAATTGATTGCGAAAGTTTTTGGGGGAAAAATCAAGTCTTCAAAAAAAAGAAGAGAGTTTGGAAGAGCACAACTGATTAATAAAAAGAGATCTTTACTGACTAAAAATTTTCTTAATATCAAAAGATCAGTATGGATGAGCCATGAAGACGCTGTTGTCAAAGCACCAAAAAATTTTAAAATAATCGCATCAACCCAGGAGTCAAAATTTACTATTATAGAAAATTCTGAAAATAAGATTTATGGTGTTCAATTTCATCCAGAGGTAACCCATACAGATAATGGAAAACAAATTTTTAAGAATTTTTTATTCCTAATTTGTAAAATAAAAAAAAAGTGGAATATATCTTTTCAAAAAATGAGATTAATAAAAGAGATTAAAAGAACAGTAAAAAAAGATAGGGTAATTTGTGCCTTATCTGGTGGAGTAGACAGCAGTGTAACAGCACTATTAATTAACAAAGCCATAAAAAAAAAATTAATATGTATAATGGTAGATACCGGCTTAATGAGAAAAAATGAGTTTAAGTATACTTATAAAATATTTAAAAAAAAATATAATTTAAACGTTAAACTAATAAATGCTTCTCAAATTTTTTATAAAAAATTAAAAAAGGTTTCAAACCCTGAAAAGAAAAGAAAGGTAATAGGAAATTTATTTATAAAAGTATTTGAAAAAGAGGCTAAGAAATACAAAAATATAAAATATTTAGCCCAAGGAACTCTCTATCCTGATATCATTGAGAGCAAATCTTTTTCAGGCAGCAAGACATCAAAAATAAAATCACACCATAATGTTGGCGGATTGCCAAAAAAAATGAATTTAAGATTAATTGAACCACTAAAGGAATTTTTTAAAGATGAAGTAAGGATTTTAGGAAATTCTTTAGGGTTAGTAAAAAATATTAATTATAAACATCCTTTTCCTGGGCCTGGACTAGGTATTAGAATAATAGGGAATATAAATGAAGAAAAAGTAAAAATATTGCAAGAAGCAGATTTTATTTTTATTAATTAACTTAGAAAAGCAGGTCTTTATCAAAAAATATGGCAAGCTTATGCTGCTTTGTTACCAATTAAAACAGTTGGTGTTATGGGAGACTCCAGAACCTATGAAAATATATGTTTATTAAGAGCAATAACATCCGAAGACGGCATGACAGCTGATTATTTTAGTTTCCCAAAATTTTTTTTAGATAGCATATCTAATAAAATTATAAATAATGTTAAAGGAATAAATAGAGTGGTTTATGATATAACCTCTAAACCACCAAGCACAATTGAATTAGAATAATAATGAACAAAAAAATTAAACATATTCTCTCAAAGAAAAATAAAACTAAATTAGTCTGTTTAACAGCATATTCAAAATCAATTGCAAAAATACTTGATAATTATTGTGACATTATTTTAGTGGGTGATTCAATGGCTAATGTATTATATGGGCATAAAAATACACACAAACTAAGTTTAAAAAATATCATTCAGCATTCTATGAGCGTAAAAATGGGTGTCAGAAAATCATTACTTGTAATAGACATGCCTAAGGGAACTTATAAAACTACAAAATCTGCATTTAAAAATGCAAACTTAATATTTAAAAAAACAAAATGTGATGCCGTAAAAATTGAAAATAATAAAGATAATTTTAAGATAATAGAGTTTTTAGTAAAAAAAAAAATACCAGTAATGGGTCATGTTGGATACACACCACAATATAAAAAAAAATTCAAAATAGAGGGTCAATCAAAAAATGAAGCACTTAAACTTTTTAAAGAAGCAAAACAAATAGAAAAAGCTGGTGCTTTTTGTTTAGTTTTAGAGTGCTTGTCACCTTATGCAGCTAAAAAAATTACTAATGAAATAAATATACCAACGATAGGCATTGGTTCGTCCCTTCACTGCGACGGTCAAATTTTAGTCACTGATGACATGCTTGGTATAAGTGGTTTTTACCCAAAATTTGTTAAAAAATATGTTAATTTAAATAGAATAATTGAAAAAGCTGTAAAAAAATATAGTAGAGATGTAAAATTAAATAATTTTCCTTCAACCAAAAACTTTTTAAATGGAATTAAACGAAAAAGAAAAAATAAATATTAAAGATAGGTTAATATATTTTTTTAATACAAATAAAATAAAAGTTTACGTGTCCCTACTTTTATTAACAATTATATTGGTATTTGTGCCAATAATTAAATATAAAATTAATCAACAAAATATCAATATTGCCGAAAATTATATACAGGCAGGATTATACTTATCCTCTGGTGAGAAAAAAAAATCTATAGGTGTATATGAAAAAATTATTTATAGTGGTAATAAATTTTATTCAGTTTTAGCATTAAACAAAATTTTGGAGAAAGATTTAGTTAAGGATGATAAAAAAATATTTGAATATTTTGCAGAAGTTGAAAAAAACTCTTATACGAGTGAACAAGCAGATTTAGTAAAATTAAAAAAAGCGCTTTATTCTATTAAGAGCGGAAACTCACAAGAGGGAAAAAAATTATTAGAAAATTTAATTAATGATAACTCTCAATATAAATCTTTAGCTGAAGAAATAATTGCTAAATAAATAATCGAATAATGAAATTCTGTTTAATAATATTAGTTTTAATATTTTTACAACAATGTTCATTTGATAATAAAACAGGTATTTGGAAAAATGAAGAATTAATAAATACAAAAGAAAATAAAGTATTTGACGAATTTGAAAAACTTTATGTGCTTGAAGAGGCTTTTGACAAAATTATATCTATCGACCCAAAATTTAAATATATATTAACTGAGTCTGAAAAAGTAAACTTATGGCAAGACGTATATTTTAATGATCAAAATAATTCAAAAAATTTTCATTTCAAAGATTTAAATGAATTAGTTTTTAAGGGGAAAAAATTAACTAGATCAAAAATAAATGATTATATTTTATACGAACAAAACAATTTAATTACGAGTGATAAAAAAGGGAATTTAATAGTTTTTTCTATCAATGCAAATGAAATAATTTCTAAATTTAATTTTTATAAAAAAGAATATAAAAAAATACAGAAATATTTAAATATTTACGTAGAAAAAAATATTATTTATGTTTCTGATAATATTGGTTACCTATATGCATTTGATTATATTAAAAAAAGAGTAATTTGGGCTAAAAATTATAAAATTCCTTTTAGAGGAAATTTAAAATTGGTAAACAATAAATTAGTAGCCTCAAATCAAAATAATGACCTTTACTTTTTTGATAAAAGCAATGGGGAGATTTTGAGATTAATACCTACGGAAGAGACTATTATAAAAAATAATTTCAAAAATAACATCTCTTTAAACAAGGACACTTTATTTTTTCTTAATACTTTTGGCTCTTTATATTCAGTTAATACGAATAATTTTAAGATTAATTGGTTCATTAATATTAACGAGTCAATTAATTTAAACTCAGGCAATTTATTTGATGGCAGTCAAATTATAAACAAAAACGATAGGATAGCTCTATCATCTAATAATTTCACTTATTTGATAAATTCTCAATTAGGATCTATCATAAAAAAAATAAACTATTCAGCTTTGGTTAAACCTTGTATTATTGATAACTATTTATTTACTATTACGAAACAAAGTTTTTTAATTGTATTAGATATAAATACTGGAAAAGTTATTTTTTCTACTGATTTAAATACAGATATAGCTAAATTCTTAAATGTTAAAAAATACAATATACAAATTAAAAGTATTAATGTTTTAAATAGTAGTATATATATTTTTTTAAAAAATTCTTATTATTTAAAATATAGTTTATTTGGTGAGTTGGAAGATATAAAAAAATTACCTTCAAAAATTAATTCCGAACCAATATTCATAAATAATTCAATATTGTATTTAGATTTTAAAAATCGATTATCTATAGTTAATTAACTGCTAGATTTACCACTTAATAAGGATAATTGTTTAATCTTATTACCACTTATTGAGTCCTGAGGTTTAATAGGATAATCACCTGTGAAATAATGGTCACTAAATTGAGGATAGTTAGAGTCTCTTTTTTCGTTAATTAAAGCTTTATATAGTCCGTCGAGACTTAAAAATTTAAGACTTTTTGCTTTAATATAATCACACATTTCTTTGTTACTTTTTTTATAAGCGAGTAACTCTTCTTTTGTAGGCATATCAACCCCATAAAAATCTGGATAAACTATTTCGGGACATGCAATTCTAACATGAACTTCTTTTGCACCACTTTCATACAACATTTTTACAATTTTAAAGCATGTCGTTCCTCTAACCAGTGAGTCATCAATAAGTATAATTGATTTTCCTTTAACTATTGTTTTTGTAGAGCTCAATTTAAGTTTTACACCTAAGCTTCTAATATTTTGTGTTGGCTCTATAAAGGTTCTGCCTACATAATGATTTCTAATTAATCCTAATTCAAAATGTTTTTTTGAATATTCAGAGTAACCCAGAGCGGCTGGTACGCCAGAATCAGGAACTGGGACTACTAAGTCTGCGTCTACATCTGTTTCTTTAGCTAACTCTGAGCCTAAATTTTTTCTGTATTCATAAGAACATTTATTATCAATTAAACTATCTGGTCTTGCAAAATAAATGTATTCAAAAACACATGGCCTTGGTTTTTGCTTTGGAAAAGGTTTTATTGACTCTAACTGATTATTTTCAATAATTACGATTTCTCCGTTATCAATTTCACGAATAAATTTTGCTCCTACTATATCTAATGCACAAGTCTCTGAAGCAAAAATATAAGAATTTTTTAGTTTTCCTATTACAAGTGGTCTGATACCAAAAGGATCCCTCACACCAATCATTTTTTTATTTGTCATTATGACTAGCGAATATCCACCTTGTATTTGAAATAAAGTATCAATTAATTTATCTACAAATTTCTCTCTTTTCGATTTAGCTATAAGCTGAACTATTGTTTCTGTATCGCTAGTAGTTCTAAAAATTGCCCCATCTTTTACTAATGACTCTCTTAAGTGTATTGCATTAGTCAGGTTTCCATTATGAGCAATGCTTAGTCCGCCCATATGTAAGTCAGTAAAAAATGGTTGGATATTTCTCAAGGACGTTTCTCCTGTTGTGGAGTATCTGTTGTGCCCTATGGCATAATTTCCAGGAAGTTTTTTTAGTGTTTCCGAGTCTGTAAAATGGTCACCTACAAGTCCCTGTCGTTTTTCAGAATGATAATTTTTTCCATCAAAAGAGACTATTCCACATCCTTCTTGGCCTCTATGTTGTAACGCATGCAAACCTAATGCAACTAATGCGGACGCGTCATCATGATTAGATATCCCAAAAATTCCACACTCTTCTCTTAACTTATCTAATTCAAATTTTTTCAATTTTTTCTTTCGTATCAATGAGATCCTTACTAGATGGAAATTCATTAATTAGTATTTCACTTCCTTTATTTACTAATTTAAATGAAAAGGCATCATTTACTGATATACCCCAATTTTGATATGGATAAAACCAATTTAAAATTGTGAATAAACATACTGACACAATATATCCTTTAAAAAAACCAAATAAAAAACCGAAACCTTTATCTATTGAACCAACACCAGTCCAGGTTACTGCTCTACCCAAAGATTTTCCAATTAATATTGTTATGAAAAGAGTTAAGATAAATATCGCAACAGCAAGCCCAACATTATTAATAAATTCTGATTGAATATATTCACTTACTATTGGTTGTAATTTTGGTACCATGATAATAGTTATAACAGTAGATAAAATCCATTTAGTAAAAGATATTAAACTAAGAGAGAATCCTTTTAAAAAACATTGAATTACGCAGTAAATCAATATTAATAAGAAAAAAACATCAAACAAATTTATATTGTTAAATATTTGATTAAAAAAATTTTCCATTATTTAAAATTTTTTCATTTTTTATCAAACGGTCTTAGGAAAAGAATTAATTTTGGCAGCAGTGTAAGAACTGAAATCATGGCCAACATCATTGCTATTCCTGTAAACACTCCAAAATATATTGTTGGAATAAAATTAGATAGCACTAAGATAGAAAAACCAAATACTATTGTGATTGAGGTATTAAGAATTGCTATACCAACAGTATTGTGACATCTATCTAATGTATCGATATAGTTATTATTTTTTTGAAACTCTTCTTTAAACCTATAAATATAGTGGATGCTATTATCTACCGCTATACCAATAGTGATTGCCGCGATCGTAATAGTCATCATATCTAAAGGAATTTCTAGCAATCCGATTATTCCTAGAATAAAAAAAGCAGCAATAAAATTCGGAACTATTCCTATAAATGAAATAATAATATTTCTAAACAATATTAAAAACATTAAAAAAATTCCAAGTAATACTATACCTAAAGTTAAAATTTGAGATTTAAATAAACTTTGTAATAAATTATTAAACAAAATAAGGACTCCTGCTAATTTATATTCGTTTTTATCTAAACCTAATTTTAAATTTAGATCTGAATTAATTTTTTTTATCAAATCGTCTCTTCTTAAGTCTTTTAAAGAGTCTTTTATTCTTAAACTTATTCTAGCTTGATCTTTTTCAACAGATATGTATGGAGAGACGATTTCTTTTTTTATTTCTTCAGGTATTTTACTATACAAAACTGCTATTTCTAAACTTTGTAACTCTTTTTTATTTAAATCTTCTGCAACTCTCAATATAGATCCAAATGAAAGTACTTTACCTATTTCTGGTAGAGACTCTAAATAATCATGAACTTTGATGATTTTGTCCATTTTGTCTCTGGTAAACCAATATTTAGCTTTATCCTCACTCTCTTCATTTTCCTCGTCCCATTCATCGAACTCATCATCTTCCTGACTATTTATTTGTTTGACTGGAAAATTTAAAATTACATTTAAAGGAGTAGTACCACCTAATTTATCATCAATTTTTTTCATACCCTTATAGATTTCAGTTTCTTTATCAAAGTAATTAATAAAACTATTTTCGACTTCCAATTTAAAAATACCAACAATGCTTAAAACGATTATTGATAATGTAATAACAAAAATTAAAAGATCATTACTTTTTGTAAAAGCAGCTAATTTAGAGGTAATCAATGATTTTTCAGTATCTCTTATATTAATTTCATCATTCGATGATAGTAAATTTATTAATGTAGGAATTATCAAAAAAGTTATAAATAATGAAACGATTAAACCTAGAGTCATCATCCAACCAAAGTCAATAATCGGTTTTATTCCACTGAACACTAATGATAAAAAAGCACAAATTGTTGTCAAAACTGTATATAAAATTGGAAGCATCATTTTTTTACTAGCTTGAAATAAAACTTCATTTTTTTTTAATTGCGGCGATTCTTTTCTTAATTGTAAAAACCTCACCGTTAAATGAATATTCATAGCCATGTTGAGTATTAGCATCAATGCAATGAAATTTGAGGATATCACCGTTACCTTCCAACCAATCAAACCTAATAAACCAATCATAACTAATACTGAAGTTGTGCATCCTAATAGCGGCATTACTACCCATTTAATATTTCTAAAAATAAACCACAGCGTAAGTATAATAAAAAAGAAGACACCTATCCCAAAAACTACTATGTCACTTTTAATATAACTCATCATATCATCCGCTATCATTGGAATTCCACCAAGATGAATTTTTGCATTTTCACCATATTTATTTATTACATCTCTTATTTCGGTAATATTTTGATGATTTCTAATGTTGTATAAATTTTTGTAATTTTCGTATTCTTTTATAAATAATTTATAATTAATTTTTTCTTCATTTGTTAACCCAGTTTCATTTTGTTGATTAATATATTTTTCTTTAATTTTTATATATTCAGCTAATCTTTTGTCTTTTTTCAAATAAACAACAATTCCAGATGTTTTTCCATCTTCGCTGATAACATAATTCTTATAAATCGGGCTATTTATGATTTCTTCAAAACCTCTTTTTTTATCAATTTCAGGATAGGCTAAAGTTTTGTAATTTTTAAGTCTTTCCATTAAATTTTCATCAGTGCTTTTTAAAAGAGGGACATCAATTATAGTTACTACGCTATCTACCCAAGTCAATTTTTCGATTTTGGATTTTAGTAATTGAAGGTTTAGTATCGTTTCTTTTTCAGTAAAACTTGAAACAGGTGTATAAGTTAAAACTAAAAAATCCTTTGATCCATATGTGGTATTAACTTCTCTTAAAAATTTAAGATCTGGATCTCCTTCAAGTAATAGAGAGTCTGATGAGGCATCTAAATTAAAATCTTTGGAATGATAAAGTGAAAATAAAATTAAAATTGAAAGAAAAAAGAGAGTAATCTTTGGAAAGTCTATTATTATTTTTTTATAAATATAAGCAAACATGACGACATTTCAGATATATCTTAAATATTTAATAACTAAAGAAAAAATTAAGGCTAATTTTTACTTAAATCTTTAAATTTAGTATAAATTCCCTCAAACTCTACTTTGATTGTGCCAGTAGGACCATGTCTTTGCTTACCCAAAATTATATCTGCTAATCCATTAACATCATTCATTTTTGATTGCCATTCCGCATGCTCAATAGAACCTAGTTTTGGCTGCTTTCTTTCTAAATAATAAGCTTCTCTATAAACAAACATAACTACATCTGCATCTTGTTCAATGGAACCTGACTCTCTTAAATCAGCTAATTGTGGTTGTTTATCATCTCTTTGCTCTACAGCTCTAGATAATTGAGAAAGCGCCAAAATTGGTACGGATAATTCTTTGGCTAAAGCTTTTAAACCTTGGGTAATCTCAGAAATTTCTTGAACTCTACCTTCATTTTTGCTCAAACTAGATCTCATTAATTGTATATAATCAACTACTACTAAACCTAAACCATGCAATCTTTTAATTCTTCTTGCTCTATTACTTAATGCTGCAATAGTAATCGCTGGAGTTTCGTCAATGAATAAGGGTAGGTTATAAATATTTCTAGAAGTTTCTATATATCTGTTTATTTCTTCCTCAGTAACTTTACCACGTCTAATATCATCCGATCTAATTCTAGCTTGTTCTGACAAAATTCTAGTAGATAACTGTTCAGATGACATTTCTAAAGAAAAAAAGGCTACCGAAGATTTTTCCTGACGACTAAGCATATCTTTTGAAGCATGAAATGCAATATTGTTAGCTAATGCAGTCTTCCCCATTGAAGGTCTACCAGCCAGAATAACCAAGTCTGATTTATGTAAACCACCCAATTTTTCATCTAAATCTGTCAGGCCTGTTGGTACACCAACAATACCTTGGTCGCTTTGCATTGCTAAAGTTGCCATTTTGATAGTTTCATCAAGAGCTTTATTAAATTTCAAGTATGACTGAGAAAAAGTTCCTCTTTCTGCTAAATCATAAAGTGACTTTTCTGTCTCCTCAATTATTTTTTCTGCATTCTTCTCTTCAGAACTTGCATTGAAGGTGTCAGCAGATAATTTATCTGAAACTAATACTAATTCTCTTCTCAAATACATTTCATGTATTATTTTTGCATAATCGATAGCTTGTTTCACAGAACTTGAAAATCTTGTGAGCTTAACTAGATATTCAGTACCGCCAACTTCATTAAGCATGTTGTCTTTTTCAAAGAAATTTTTTAGTGTAATTGGGTTGGCAATCATTCCTTTATTATTTAAATTTTCAATTACCTCATATATTTTGATATGTGCGGGATCATAAAATATTGAGGAATTTATGATGGTAGAAATTTCATCAATTATGTCATTATTGACTAATATAGAACCTAGTAAAGCCTGCTCCGCTTCCAAATTTGAGGGTTGTTTATTACTTAAATTATTTTGAAGGTTTTTAATTTCTTTCACTTAAAGATAATATGTCAAAGAAATTGATCATAAAGCATAAAGTTACACACCTTTTTTTATGCTCTGTGGAAAAGTTATTTTGATTGTATTTTATCTATTTTGACAGAAATATTTGCTCTTACTTCAGAATGGAAATTTATTTCAACTTTAAATAAACCAATTTTATTTAATTCATCCTTTAATATAATTTGAGAAGGGCTCACCTCAACTTTTGAGGTTGTTTTAATAAAATTTGTGATTTCTTTAGGTTTGATAGATCCATACAATTCACCATTTTCTTTACTTTCTTTGTTAAATGTAAAAGTCTTATTATTTATTAGTTTAGCAGTTTCTTTATATTTATTTTTAATTTCGGTATTTTTTTTATTTAATTCATCCTTTTTCTGATTTACAAGTTCACTGTTTTCCTTATTAAATCTTAAAGCTTTACCTTGTTTAAGAAGATAGTTTCGTCCGTAACCATTTTTGACGACAACTTTGTCTCCAATATTTCCTAAATTAAGTATATTTTCCAGTAAAATTACTTCCATTTTATAACAATCCTAGAGATTTTGCTCTTTTTATTTCTCTTGTGAGTTTTTTTTGTTTGCTAAATGAGACGGATGTAATTTTTGAGGATACTATTTTTCCGTTATCAGTTACATATTTTCTTAAAAGTGGGATATTTTTATAATCAATTATTGGAGCATTTTTTATTGATAAAGGACACTTTTTCGAAAACTTTCCATCATTTTTTTGAAACAAACTTAACTTTGTTAACGAGTTCGCACCTTTTTTTTGAAATTTTTTATTTCTTTTTTTCATTTGTTATTTTTCTTTTCTAAAAAATTCATTTTTTGTATCAAGTTTTTTATATTTTACGGTCAAATGTCTTAATACAGAACTATCCAACTTAATTTTTTTTTCTATTTCTTCAACAGTTTTACTATTCCCTTCAAATTTAAAGTGAATATAAAACGCTTTTTTATAATTTTTAATTCTGTTAACTAGATTAAGTAGCCCCCATTCCTCAGTTTTTACTAATTTGCCTGACGAATTATTGATAATTTCAGAGTATTTATCCCTTAGTGTCTTTATTTCTTTCTCTGCCAGATCTTGTTTTGCTACAATCGTATTTTCGTAATAAGCCATAATTTAATAAGTTAAATAAGTGTTATAAATTTGTAAAGTTGGGTTATACTATATAAATTATTTATAGCAATACTAATAATTACTAAATAAACTTAGATAATATGAGCGCTTTATTATTCCCTGGCCAAGGATCACAAGCTGTTGGTATGGGATTAGAATTCTACAAAAATTTTGATGTAGTAAAAAAAATATTTAATCAAGCAGATGATAAGCTGAACTACCCAATTTCAAAAATAATACTCGAGGGACCTGAAAATGATTTACAACTAACAAAAAATACTCAGCCAGCAATACTAATGGTGAGTTATTCTATTTTTAAAGTTTTAAAAGATGAATTTGGTTTTGATTTAAGTTCTAATAAATATTTCGCAGGACATTCATTAGGAGAGTATAGCGCACTAGTTTGTTCTAATGCATTAAGTTTTGATGATGCTTTGTACCTATTACATGAAAGAGGTAAAGCGATGCAAAATGCTGTACCAGTTGGAAAAGGAAGTATGATAGCAATTTTGGGTTTAAAGATTGAAGAGATAAATGAACTTATAAAAACAACTAATGATAAACCTGGTGTATGCGAAATTGCTAATGATAATGCAATTGGCCAAGTAATTGTAAGTGGAGAAAAAAATAATATTGAAATATTACAACAAATTTTAAAAAAAAAAAAAGTAAAATCAATTCCTCTTAAAGTAAGTGCGCCTTTTCATTGTTCGTTAATGAAGCCTGCAGCAGATGAAATGAGAGATAAAATTAACAACACAAATTTTACTGATCCCAAAATTAAAATAATTAACAATGTAAGCGCCGAACCAGTTAGTGATGCAAATCTAATTAAAAAACTTCTTATAGATCAAATTTTTTCCACTGTAAAATGGCGTGAAAGTATTATGAAAATGTCGGAATTAGGGGTAATTAATTTTGTTGAGATAGGACCAGGAAAAGTTTTAAGTGGAATGGTAAAAAGAACATTAAATCAAGCTAATTGCTTTTCAATAAACTCAATAGCTGATATTAAAAAGTTGGAAAATGAATTTAAAAAATAAGAAAGTATTAATTACAGGAGCTACCGGTGGAATTGGAAATTGCCTAGTTGAGAAATTTCACGATTTAGGTGCCTCGATCTTTGCTAGTGGTACTAATGAGGAAAAGCTTAATGGCCTCAAAAAAAAATTCTCTAATATTACAATTGAAAAATTTAGATTAGATAATCATGATAAAATCAGTGACTTTGTTGATAACGTTGATAAAAAGTTAGAAGGTCTAGATATTTTAGTAAACAACGCAGGTATAACACTAGATAATTTGTCAATTAGATTGACTGAAGAAAACTGGAAAAAAGTAATAGATATAAATTTAACTTCAAGTTTTTTGATGTGTAAATTTGCAATAAAAAAAATGCTTAAAAGAAAATATGGCAAGATAATTAATATTACCTCAATAGTTGGTCATACTGGAAATTTGGGCCAAGCTAATTATGCAGCCTCAAAGGCAGGTATTGTTGCTTTTTCAAAAAGTTTAGCAATAGAGTATGCCAAAAAAAATATAAATATTAATTGTGTTTCACCCGGTTTTATCAAAACTGAGATGACGGAAAAAATAAGTGAAGATTTTAAAAATAATCTAATAAGTAAAATTCCATCAGGAAATCTAGGAAGTGGCATGGATGTTTCAAATTGTGTAGCATTTCTAGCTTCAGATTTGGCGAGTTATATTAATGGTGAAACCATACATGTTAATGGTGGAATGTATATGGCTTGACAATTCTAATTAATAATCTAATAAGAAATTAAATATAACTGAAAGGAATTCATGTCAGACGAAGTAAAAAGCAAAATAAAAAAAATTGTTGCAGATCACTTAGGAATTGAAGAAGAGAAAGTTACAGAGGAAGCTAGTTTTATAGATGATTTAGGCGCAGACAGTTTAGATACTGTTGAACTAGTTATGGCCTTCGAAGAGGAATTTGGGTCAGAAATTTCAGATAGCGAGGCAGAAAAGATTCTCACGGTTGGGGACGCAATTAAATTTATTGAGAGTAAAGCTAGTTAAAAAAAAAACTACCAATGGCACATGATAAAGAAAATATCATGGTTATATTATCCTCTCCCTCAGGGGCAGGAAAGACAACGATTACAAAAAAAATTCAACAAAAGTACAAAAACTTTAAAATTTCTGTTTCATTAACCACACGATCTCCAAGGTCTAACGAAATTGATGGTATAGATTATCATTTTGTTTCTCAAGATAAATTTAAAAAATATATAAATGAAAATAAATTTTATGAGTATGCTAAAATTTTTGAAAATTATTATGGAACTTTAAAAAAAAATGTTGACGAAACAATTAAAAATAATGACATTCTTTTTGATATAGATTGGCAGGGAACAAAACAGTTATCAAAGTTTAATAATTTAAAATTAATTAAAATATATTTAATTACTAGCGATAAAGAAGAAATTAAGAAAAGGCTCTTAAATAGAAATCAAAATTCAAACGAAGAGATTCAGAAGAGATTTGACGCTTTTGATGAAGATGTAAAACATTGGATAGATTATGATTATGTTATAATCAATAAAAATCTTGACGTATGTTTTAAACAAATAGAATATATAATTGAAAATAATAAAAAAAAATCACCCTTTCTCGTATAACTCTGCAATCTTGTAAAAAAATTCAGGACTTACCTCTTCAGGTCTCAAATTTGTATCCAAATGGGGAATTTCTTTAATTTTCTTTTTATCTAAAATTTTTTTTAGACTCTTGTTAATCATCTTTCTCTTGTTAGAAAAAAAAATATTTGTAATTTTTTCTAAATTATAAATTTTTTTAATTTTAAAAATTATATTTTTTTTTGGTTTAAAATGAATTACCATTGACTCAACTTTTGGCTTTGGCGTAAAACAATTGGAAGAAACATTAAATTTATTTAAAATATTCAATCTAAAATTTGATAATATTGATATCCTTCCATAAAAAGATGTTAAAAATTTTCCAATTATCTTTTCTCCTAACTCTTTTTGAAACATAAAAATTACATCTTTAAAATTTGGAGGCCATTTTTTAAAACGTATAATTTTTACAAGTATTTGAGATGAGATATTATATGGTAAATTTCCAATGATAATTGAGTTTTTCTGAACAACTTTTTCTAAATCAAATTTTAAAATATCAGCACAATATATTTTAACTTTTTTATTTTTTTTATATTTTTTTTTAAGTGACTCAAATAATTTAGTATCTTTCTCAATTAGAATCAATGATTTTGGTTTTTGTTTCAAAAGCTCTTCAGTTAAAGAACCAGTACCAGGCCCAATTTCTATTACGGTCCTTTTTGTGAAGTTAGCAAGATTTAAAATTTTTAGTATAATATTCTTATCTTTCAAGAAATTTTGACCTAATGATTTTTTTGCAAATCTCATTTATCAAATTTTTTTAAAAAATTAATACAATTTATTAAACTTTGTGGATTTGCTTTATTTTTTCCAATTAAATCTTTAGCGACACCATGATCAGGTGATAATCTTAAATATTTTAATCCAAGAGTAAGATTTATAGCATCGAACTTAAACAAAGTTTTAAAAGGAGCTAGTACTTGATCGTGATACATACCAACAATGACATCAAATTTTTTATAATCATTTATAAAAATTGTGTCAGCAGGGAAGGGTCCCTTTATGTTTACATTTTTAGATTTTAATCTTTTAATAACAGGAATTATTGTTTTTTTCTCCTCGCTATCTTTTCTCAATTCAGCATTATGAGGATTAATTCCTAATACACAGATATGGGGTTTCTTTTTAAATTTCTTAAAAAACCAGTCTTTAATTCTAATAATTTTATAAAAAATTAAATTTTTTGTAATTGATTTTGGGACTCGTTTTAAATCTAAATGTGTAGTGATTGGACAGACCATTAATTTTTTATTGTAAATTAACATTACTTCACGTTTATTTTTTACTTTATTTAATGATGCTAAAATTTCTGTTATTCCTATATTTTTTTTATAAAGCAATTTTTTATCAACTGCACAATTAATTATTCCACTTACATCTTTTCGTTGAGCTAATTTATGAGCTAAAAAAAAAGATTTTTTAATAAATCTTGATGCGATATGGTGGGGTAAATTAAATGAATTTTTAAATTTAAAGTTTATATCAATAATTTTTAAACCGTCATCATTTTTATTGTCATCAATATTTTTAACTTTGATGAGTTTTAAGTAATATTTTAGTTTCTTTAACTGATTTTGAAATAATGAAAAATTTGTTATTAAAAAAATATTTTTTTTAGTTGAGTAATTAAGCCTTTTATAACTTTTGTATATTATCTCTGAGTTAATACTATTTGGATCTCCACTAATTAATATAATTTTTTTTTTCATTTATACTCAATTAAACTTGTATTTTTTAATTTAGATATATGGCTATTAGAGTACAGATTAAACAATTCATTTTTCTTTTTGTTAATAATATTCTCTTTTAACTTAACAATATTAAGGCTTTCCAAATTTGATTTTCTTTTATTATTGAGTTTTAAAAATAAAATTGTATTAGTTTTTCTTATTGGCTTAGTAACTTCTCCCACTTGAATTTTTTTAAGTTCTGCATAAATTTCCTTCGAGAGAGATTTAGCAGGAATCCAACCTAAATTTCCATTATTTGATGATGTTGATGAGCTGCTAAAATCTGCAGCAGTTTTTTCGAAACCAATTTCTCTTATTTTTGAAAAAATATTTTTTACCTCTTTTTCTATTTGATCAGTATTTTCAATTAATACTTCAATTTCAGAAATGTTAAATTCCTCAATATTAGATTTATTTTCAATTATATCTTTGAGTTCTTTCTCAACTGTTTTTTCATCTATGTTTATTTTTCTAGCGTAGACACTATATATAAATGTTTGCCATTTAAATTGAGTTTCAATTTCATCTACCAATAAATCAAAATTGACATTATTTTCTATAAATTTCTTTTTTAAATTATTTATGTCATTAGAGGAAATTAGGTTCAAATATTCATTAACTTTGTTTTTATCTACCTCTATATTTCGTTTATCTAATTCAATTTTTTTTAATTTCTGCTGAATAAGTAAATCAAGAGCTCTTTTCTTAAATTTATCAATATTTTCTTGTGTTAAATCTTGATTTGCAAGAATTAGAATACTAAAAATTTTATTTTTAAATTCAAATGTGGTAATAATTTCATTTTCAACTTTTACAAGAATATTACTTTGTATTTTTGAATAAGCTACGCCCATAAAATTTATTAACAAAAAAATAAAAACAAAGTTTTTAATTAATCTCATTTATTTATTAAAAGTTGGTGTGTTTATATTTCCAAATGGTGTGAGTGTTATTTTAAACATTAGAGAGTTTTCTGGTTCAATCTCAGAGTCTGTGTAAAACTCTCTTCTATAAACAAGTCCAGCTCTCAAGCAGTCGTTAAAATATTCATAACTTAAATTGTAAAATTCAGTTGAGTCTGTTGTAAGATCTCTCTTTGTTTCAAAAGATAGTACACCATTTTTATTTTGATTATATTCTAATTGGGTTTTAAAATACTCTTGATCTCCAATGTGTTTATCTTCTTGTAAATAACTAAAATCAACTTTGAGAGGATTAAAATTAAGCTCTGTGCCAAATTCACTATAATTAAGTTCTTTATAGTTTTGATCAACAGCAAAATTATATTTTAAATTTACGTTTTCTCCAATTTTGTAATTTGATGATCCAAATAAATCAGACATTTTCTCATCCAAACTAGTTTTTGAGGCCATTTTTTTGTTCTCTTTTTCATTAATTACTTGAGCTATTGAAAAGTCAAATTCTTTGTTATTTCCTCTTGTTTTGTAATCAAAACCTATAGTGCCGCTTGCACCTGTTTCAAAATTATTTGCGTCACTCATCCTATTCAAATTGAAAGCTTCAGTAGGACCAAGTCTTTGCCCGTCAGTATCACGTCTCATACTTCCTGGAGAATACCTGAGTAAAAATTTTGGTTTAAGATAATGCTCTATTCCATTACTTATTTTTTTTAAATTTAGTTCTGATAATAAGCCAATTGCACCAAAAAATTCAGATGTAGTATCTTTTTTATAAAGATCAACATTTTTTGTTTCATAATTAATATTTTTCAAAGTTCCTAAAATATTATTTTTGAAACCTGATTTGGAATTTAAATCTTTAGAAACCCAATCAAAGTCATTAACCAAAAAGTTGGTATATTTATTTGTATCATAATTTCTTACTTTCAAATTAGACTGAAAATCTAATACACCTAAGTTATTGCTACTAAGTAAGTTTTTATCAAAAGTAATTTCTGGAAGTATATACTCATATTTATCATTGTAACTGTCACTTAAAGTTTCATAAATGCTTGTGTTAATCCCAAAAAACGCATTATCATTTGTATATGTATAATTTATTGAATTTTCTAAGTTTCCACTATTATAATCTACTAAATTAGAATTGATTTTATATAATTTTAAAAGTTTGTCGTTAGAGGTATATTGCGATGTAACTTTTAATTCACCCTCTGCATCATTCGAAAAATTGAAATTTTTTGCAAATTCTGAAAAGAAATGTGATTTTTCACCCGCTCTTTTTTTGGCAGTAGTCTTTTTATATCCTTTTGTATAGCTAAAATCTGCAAGAAAACTCGATCTACTAAAAACTTGATTATACTCACCGAAAAATAGAGGATTTTCTGAGTCGTAAAATGTATTTGTTAAAGTAAAGTTTTTATCATTTCCCAGTGCCCAAAAATAAGGAATTGTAAAACCAGTTCCTAGGTTTTTAGAATTACTCAAAGAGGGAACTAAAAAACCGGACCTTCTGTCAACCGTTGGATCTGGATGCGATAGTTTTGGTATATAAAATATTGGAATATCATAAATTTTTACTACAGCATTATCATAATATATTGTTTTTTTTTTATTATCATGAAGCATTTTAGACGATTGAATTGACCAAGGTGGACATTTATCATTTTTTCTGTATTTACAAATAGTAAAAACACTTTTGTTATAAGAACTTTTTTGATTATCCATTTCCATTGAATTTGCAAAAATACGAGGATTATTTTCTGAATTAAATTTTAAATTTTTGTCGTTAATATAAGCTTTTATGTCTGTCCCAATTAGCTCTTTTTTTTTAGTATCAATATATAATTGTGAAAATTCATAAGAATTATTAGATTTATCTTTAATTGTAATATAGCCGACTGACTTAAAAATTCCTAAATTAGACTGAAATTCAAAATTTTCTAAATAAATTTTATTTTCATCTTTATCAGTTAAGATTGATTTTTTTTCAGACTTTATCAGTTTATCTTTTTCAATAATTATATTTTCACCTTCAATTAAATATTTTTCAGCTGTTAATACCTTAGTAGCACCTAAAGACTTAAATATTTTTTTATTTTCATCGTATTCAGCATAGTCAGTTTCAACAAGGTTATTTTCTTCGTCATATGCTTGAATGTTTTTTTTTAATTTAATTAAACCAGTGAGCTTATTATATTCTGCATATTCACTTTTAATAATATATTTGTCATCAGTTTGAATAACCACATCATCTCTAAATATTGTGATATTTTTTTTCTTATCTAATGTAATATTTTTAGCTTGAATTGAAACATTCTCTGCATGAATAGAAGTATTGATTAAAAATAATAAAATTATACTTAAAAATTTATTTTTCATTTATTTGTAAAATCCCTATAAACGTGAAAAAACTTAAAGCGATAACAGGAGCCCAAACTGCAAGGATTAAAGGGATACGGTCAGTTTGACCTAGTGCTATAGATAAGTCTTTTAAATAAAAAGTCAAAATACATGTAAGCAACCCCAAGGTGATCAAATTTAAGTTATTAGATTTTATTAGTTTATTCATTGTAAAAATCGAAGCCAAACCAGTCATTAAAAAAAGGTAAAAAGGCAAAGTTATTAAAGAATGAAAGCTTTGAATTAAAAAATTTTGATTATATCCATTATCTTTGAGATTTTCATAATTAACCAAAAGATCTAAAAAAGACATAGTGTTGAAATTTTTAAATAAACTATTTATTTTTTCAAAATCATAAATTGACTTTATTTTTAAATTTTCAAACTTCTTTTCTACCAGCATACCCTCACTTGGAGTAAATATAACCACATTTGATAAATTCCACTCAAAACTTTTTATATTTGCTTTTTCTGCTGTAATTTTTTCAATTAAATTCGATTTATTATCCATGTGAAAAATTGTTACATTTATCAAGTCAAAACCATTTGGTTTTGCCGCTGAAATTATTCTTATTTTAGAATTTAAGTTTTCTTTGATCCATAGACCGTTTTTATTGAATGTAACAAGATGATCAATATCTCGAGAATAATTTGATTTAGTCTTCTCATAATATTTAGACATACTTGAAGTAATTGGATTAATAATAATTAAAATTAAACATCCAAGAATAAAAGATAAAAAAGCGAGTATAAAAAAAATTTTTAAGTTTGAATAACCAAAAATTTTAAGAGTAAGTAAATCTTTATTATTTCGAATTTTCATCATAAACCACATGCTTGAAATAAAAATTATAAAAGGAAGAATTGAAATTATCATACTAGGTATAATAATACTTGTTAAAATTAATGGCGTAAAAATATTTACGTTTAAATTTTTAAAAAATTCAATTTCTTCAAATAGATTTAATATGATCCCAAAAGAATAAATAATTAAAGTAACATAAAAAAATGTTTTTAAAAAATTTATAATTAGATAATTTAAAATAATCTTATTCATATTTTTTTGTTTCCTTAGAAAATAAAAAGTTTAAATAAAAATAAAAAATCACTAAAAGAGTAAAAGGGGCAATTAAAAACGAAATCAATATAATATTATTTTTTCCTGTTAATCTGACAGCTAGTTCCGCAAACAATAAAACTGCGAAACTATATAAAAAAATACTTACTTTATGGAAATATAATTTTTTTGATTTTACTAAAAGAAGTGCGCAAATTAACGAGATAACAGGTATATAAAATGGAAGAGCAATTCGACGATTTAAATTTGATAAAATTTCCTTTTTAAAATCTTTATTACAATTAGAACTAAGGTTATCTTTTTTTAAGAAACAATTTAAGAGTATTAACGTTGAAGTTTCTTGAATTTTAGGTTTTTTGATCGTAGTTGTGTTTAAATCTTTCAAGTCTATATTTAATTGATTAAATTTAATCATTTCATTTTTGGCATTTTTTTTGGACGAAATAATTTGTCCGTTAAATAAAATCATTTTATTTTCATTGATAAATCCATTTTCTGCAATAATTGTAGTTTCTTTAGTATTAGATGAGTTAGATGATAAGTTTTTAAGATTATTTCCAGTATCATGTAAAAAGATATTTCCAACTTCATTATTAATTTTATTTTCTACTATAAATGTGAAACCTTTAAATGAGTCACTAAATTGTTGTTTTTTTATTGTTGGTAAAAAAGAATTTAAATTATCATAAGTCAACAATTGCCTAGATTTATTTAAAGCTAAAGGTGTAAAAAATATTGAAAATGTAAGATAAAAAAATAAAATTATAAGAGAGATAAAAAAGAATAAATTAACAATATGGATCTTTTTTAATCCTGAAGTCCACAAAATTACAAATTCACTATCTTGTAAATGTTTAATAATGAACAAAGTCAAGGCGAGCAAAAATTAAAGTGGAATAAATTTTGGGGCAATACCAAATAAATTAAGTAGAGAATAAGTGAAATACGTTGATACAGGATAACCGTTATCAACTATCAGGTCTAAAAAACTTACAGCTCTGACAGTCAATGCAATCATTGATAAAGCCAATAAAATTACTAAAAAAGTTTTAATAATTTCGAGAAAAAAGTTCTGATAAATTTTGTTTTGAAGCATTTTGATTTTTTGTATATAATTAATTCATACATATCATAAATTCAACTAAAGAGTGAACAATGATAAAATTATCGTTGAAATTTGTGATATTTGAACTTATATACCTTTCAGCTCACATGTAGAGTGTTAAAAACTTATGTCTATAAAAATCAGCTATTCCAATAAATCTACGAGAAATATTTCTGGTAATATTGTTTTGTTTGTAGACGAAAGATTTAATATTTCTGATATTAAAAAATTTATTTCCAACCAAGATTTTTCTTATATTAAAGACTTGATTAAATCTAATGATTTGAAAAAAAAATTA
>MDTA01203929.1_pt1 | contig 23624 bp, 23 predicted proteins | sample 811151 | NCBI WGS metagenome assembly MDTA01 (sample SAMN05326648, study PRJNA326480) | marine metagenome | isolation source: seawater | place: Indian Ocean: South | collected 2010
CAAAGTCTTCCGTCATTTTCAACATTATTTAATATTATCTCTCCAATACCTATATCTTCTAGAAAATTTACTAATTCATCTAAATCATATTTTGTTTTTACTCTTGACATAGTATGAAAAGTTTTAAAATTGTTTTTCACTCTTTTATATTGTATTGATCCAACAACAGATGCTGATCCAAATGTCTTTATTATTTTTTTTGCCTCCACTAAATTTTCGTGCAAAATAGTATTTAAGATGACTTTTTCACACCCATTATTAATTAAATTTTTTGCGTCATCTAAGCATTTTATTCCCCCACCTGCAGAGATTGGAATATTGAAATTTTTATTGATTTCTCTTAATAAATTTTGATCTATTTTAGAATTATATAATGAACCTGTTGGGTTTAAAATTATGATTTCATCAATATCTAATTTTTCATATTTATTTAAAACATTCATAACTGAATTAATTTTTCTAACTCCATCAAATCTTATGCTTTTTATCAAATCATTTTGTTTAATATCCAGTTTTGCGATTATTCTCATCTTTAAATTTTGGAAAAGTTTTCTAAAAAATTAAGTCCATTTTCTTTACTTAACTCCGGGTGGAACTGTACACCTATTATGTTATTTTTAATCATGATTGATGTGAATTTATTTTTTTCAAAATAACTTTCACATATAATTGTACGCTCATCTTTAACATCTAAATAATACTTATGTAAAAAATAAAATTTTGAATTTAGAGGAATTCCATAAAATAATTTTTTTAATGTAGGTTGATTAGATAAGTGTTTTTTAAAATCTATAGTCTTATATCCAATATTAAGATTAATTTTGAATTTATCAAAAACTTTTTTTACATCTCCTTCTATTAACCCCAGAGTATCAGTTTTTGACTCCTCGGAGAAATCGAGCATTATCTGTGCACCTAAACAAATCCCTAACAAATAATGCTCATTTTTTTTCAAGAAATTACTCAATTTTATTTTTAACTCGTCCTTAATATCAATTAATGAATTCATATTGCCAATACCAGGTAATATAATTTTTTTTGATTTTCTAATACAAGCATCTATATCTTTTGAAACAAAATAATTAACATTTATTTTGTCTAAAGATTTTTCAAGAGACGCAATATTCGCAGTTCCAGTATCGAAGATACTTATTGACATGTTTTTTTTTCAATATATTAATTTTTTTTTAATAAATATTAATTCTATACATTATATATGAATACTTACTACAATTTACCAGAAGAAGTAAAATATTGTAAATATTGTTTGATGAGTAATCAGAGGCCTAACATGTGTGCAGAGCATTATAATACAAAAGACCAAAAGAAAGAAATAATAAAATTTCATGGCGATGTTTGTGATGCTTGTAAATTTAGATCTAAAAAAAAAGATATTGATTGGAAAAAAAAAGAACATGAGTTTAAAGAACTACTAGATAAGTACAGAAGTAAAAATGGATCATATGATGTAGTAGTTCCTGGATCTGGAGGGAAAGATAGTTTTTATGTGGCTTACCAATTGAAATATAAATATAATATGAATCCTATTACTTGTACATTTGCACCGCACATTTATACCCCCGTTGGGTTTAACAATTTTGAGAACTGGATTAACTCTGGTTTTAGTAATTATAAATTTTCTCCAGATGGCGATGTTCATAGAATAATGACTCGATTATCTTTAGAAAATATATTACATCCTTTTCAACCATGGATACTGGGACAAAAAAATTTTCCTACTAAATTTGCAGAATTAATAAAAATACCTTTGATTGTTTATGGAGAAAATCCTGCAGAATATGGAAATCGACATGAAAATATTACTGAAGATATGAATAAAGAATGGTTTACTTGTAAAGATCCAAGTAAGATTTTTCTAGCAGGATATCCTATCAAAAAGTTGAAGCAGGATTTAGGCTTTTCAGAAGCTCAATTAGAACCTTATATACCCATAAACGAAAAAAAGTTTGATGATGCTAATATTAAATATATTTCATTTAGTTATTATCATGATTGGCATCCACAAAAGAATTATTATTTTACAGTTGAGAATTCAAAAAATTTTAAGACTTCATCTGAAAGGACTGTTGGTACATATACAACTAATGCAAGTCTAGATGACAAAGTAGATGACTTACATTACTATACTTCCTACATAAAATTTGGTCTCGGTCGAGTTCATTATGATGTTGCTCAAGAAATAAGGCTTGGGGATATTACTTATAATGAGGGAAAAGAATTGATTAATAGGTATAATGGTGAATATCCAGATAGATGGTTCGATGATTTAAAAGAATATCTGTCAATTAACCCTAATAAACACCCAAATATAAGAAAATTTATTGAAAATCCTACTTTTAATAAAGAATATTTTAATAATTTATGCGATAAATATAGGTCTCCTCATTTATGGGAAAAAAAAAATAATATGTTTATACCGAAATTTAAAATTAATTAACAACTATGTCAACGTTCAGATATTTAGACGAAAATCTAAAAGATAAATGGAAGGGCATCAATGATGATGTGCCGGTCAATGCGTCCATGTATGTATTTGTAACGAAAGAAGAAGAAAAAAAATTTGTTGAAAACATGTATCCAACCACAATAGAAAAAGAAAGATACAAAAAATATAGAGAAGACTGGTATGAAAGAGCTAAAAAATTTGAGTATGGCGAATATCCTTTATCTGTAAATTGTGAATTGGTGAGCACATGCAATTTAGCTTGTACAATGTGTTATACTATTACAGATAAGTTTCAAAATTCGGTGGTTGGTGCTCAACGAGTAATGCCATGGTTACAGGTTAAAAGTATAATAGATGAGTGTGCAAATTTAGGTGTTCCTTCAATGTCATTTAGTTGGAGAGGTGAAAGCACAATGTACAGAAGTAGAGATGAAAATGGAGAAATAAAAGATTTCGCTGATGTTTTAAGATATGCAAGAGAAAAAGGTATTTTAGAAATTACTTCTTTAACTCATGGACAGTTAATAAATGAAACAATGGCTAAAAAGATTGTTGAAGCTGAGCCAAGCTGGATAAGTTTTTCTATTGATGGTTTATATGATAAATATAATGAAATAAGAACACCCGCAAATAAATTAAATGACAAAGAATATAATGCTTTTGAAAAAGTCTCTGAGTCTATAAGACTTTTGGTTAAGTATAAAAAACTTTTAAACAAAAGTAGACCAAGCATAAGAACAAATTCTATATTCCCTGCTATTCAAAATGATCCGGATGCATATCAATCTTATATGAGAAAGATTGGAGTAGATTTTATTACTGTAAATGAATTAAAGGACTATAGATTTCATAGGCTGCCAAATGAAAGAATACAAGACAACTGGGCATGTCAGTATCCTTTTCAAAGATTAACAGTGTCTGCTAATGGTACAATTTTACCTTGCACTGGTGCTTATAATGAGGAAATTGGATTAGTATTAGGAAAGTTTATGGGATCACCAGTTAAGACGGTAAGAGATATAAAAGGAAAAGTAGTTAATCAAGATCTTGAGGAATTCTCTATCTATGATGTGTGGCATAGCAAAAAACTCAATAACATTAGAAATCTTCACAAAAATAAAAGAAGAAAAGAAATAGAGCCAGGTTGTAGAAACTGTCACCATGGTGCCGTTCATCACGGTGCGGATTATATTCCGAGAGAGTGGGATAAAAAGAAACAGAGATGGATAAAACACGACATACTAAGTGATAAGAGAAAATATAAGCTTAGAGGTAACTAGTTTTTAATGTGTGGTATAGCTGGAAGTGTTTCAAGTAAAGAAACATTCGATAATTTTTCTCAAATTAAGATTATGCTTAATAAAATTAGGCATAGAGGTCCGGATCATAAACAGATATCAATTTCTGGAAATTTTTGTGGTGGGTATGTAAGATTATCAATAAATGATTTAAAAAATGGTAACCAACCTTTTTATTCTAGTGATAAGAATGTTATAATTTTTTATAATGGAGAATTATATAATTATAAATTTATAAAAAAATTTCTTAAATCAAAAGGTTATAAGTTTTCAACAAACTGTGATGGGGAAATTTTACCATCTTTATATGAAGAATTTGGTAACAACTTTTTTAAATATCTAGATGGAATGTTTTCAATATCTCTTTGGGATAAAAAAAAGAATAAACTAATTCTTGGCAGAGATTATTCTGGTGAAAAACCATTATATTATTCATTCGATAAAAAATTTGGTTTAACTTATGCCTCAGAAATAAAAAGTGTTGCTGCACATATAAAAACAGATTTGAAAATAAACAAGCAAGGATTATGGGACATTCCTACTTTCCTTTGGATACCAGAACCTGATACTATTTATAAATCTATTAAATCACTTTTACCTGGTCAATTTTTAGTTTACGAAAAAAAAAAGATTAAATTGAAAAATTTTGTGTTTGACGAAAAATTTATTGAAAAAAAATTTTTATTTTCGAAAAAAAATATTAAAAAATTTCTTGATAATGTAATTTTATCAAGATCATTATCTGATGCAAAAATAGGTACATTTTTAAGTAGTGGAATCGATAGTTCAATTATCAACAAAGTGTTATCAAAAAAAAAAAAATTTCCCGCTTATACAGTCTCTTTTCCAAAAATAAGAGATATTTATGAAAAAAATACAAGTGTAGATGAATACGATGATGCTAGTAAATTTGCAAAAAAATTAAAATTACGAAGTATCAAAATTTCGCTTAACTCAAAAATTATCTTAAGAGAATTTCAAAGAATTTTAGAAAAAGCAGACCAGCCACACGCTGTTTCATCAGCAATAGGAATATCTTTAGTTTCAAAGCAGGCTAAAAAAGATGGTATTAAAGTTCTAATCTCAGGAGATGGAGCAGATGAGATTTTTGGTGGATATAAGTGGTATTTATATTTAAGTGAAATAATAAAATTGCGAAAATTAAGAAAAAAATTTTTTAAACCATCCTTAAACTTACAAAGTAAAAATATAGAAAAAAAAAAAATTTTAAATGTAATGTCTAATTATAATAATAAAGACTTAATGCATGCTCTTCATTATTATGGAACAGAAATAGAAAAAAAAAATATTTTTTCCTCTAGATTTAATAAAAATATCAAAACATCATTAAGACATTTTAAAATAAGTAATGATTTAAAAGAAATTGATATAGTTAATCATGATAGAAAATTTTATTTAACTAATGAAATGCTCAATAAGTTTGACAGAAACACAATGTTAAACTCAATTGAAGGTCGATCTCCTTTCACTTCGCCATATATTAAAAAAATAATAAGTAACTATAAGTTTAATGATCTTTTAAAAGAAGATAAATTGAAATTTATATTGAAAAAAAATTACTCTAAAGAAATAGGTAATAAGATAATTAACAGAAAAAAACATGGTTTCAACTTTCCAATTGACTATCTTTTAAATAACCAATGGAGGGGAGTTATTAAAAAAACTTTTTCTGATAATTCTTATCTGGTTAAGAATAAAATTATCAAAAAAGGTTCAATTAAAACAATATACAAGATGCTAAAAGATAAAGACAAAAATAATGGACATACTATTTTATCATTTATTGGTATAAAATTTTGGTTAGAGAATAACTCATGGAAATTATAGCTGAAATTGGTCAGAACCATAATGGCTCTATGACACTAGCTAAAGAGCTCATCATTGCTGCAAAAGAAAATGGAGCTGATGTTGCTAAATTTCAAATTTTTAATGCAAAAAAACTTTTCAAAGAAAAAGGAAACAAATGGTACAAAAATAATTTAGAAGCAGAATTAAATATTGATCAAATTTTTGAGTTAAATGAATTTTGTAACAAAAATAAAATTGAATTTATGGCCTCAGTCTTTCAGAAAGAATATATTAAAGTCACAGAAAAAATTAAAATGAAAAGATATAAAATTGCATCAAGATCTATTCATGACAACTCATTACTAAAGAAAATAATTGAAACAAAAAAACCATTGATTGTCTCTCTGGGAATGTGGAAAAAAAAATTTTTTCCTCTAAAAAATATTCCAAACATTAAATATTTATTTTGTATTTCAGAATATCCAGCACCTAAATCAAAAATAAATTTTACAAAAAATTTTTTTGAAAAATATGATGGTTTTAGTGATCATACTTTGGGTATTGAAAAAGCTAAAGAGTCTATAAAGCTGGGAGCAAAAATATTAGAAAAACACTTTACTTTAGATAAAAATCTTTCTGGGCCAGATCACATTTTGAGTGTATCACCTAAAGAGCTTAATGAACTTCATAAATACAGATTAAAAAATGCAAAATAAAAAAATTAGTGTAATAGTTTGTGTGTTTAATCAAGAAAGATGGATTAAAAATTGTTTAGATAGTTTAATTTATCACCAATCTATATCGAATAAAGATTTTGAAATTATTCTAGTTGATGATAACTCTAAAGATCAAACTCAGAAAGTTATTAAAAAATATAAAAAATTTAAAAATATCATTTTCATTAAAAATAGAAAGAATTTAGGTCTTCCTAAATCTTTAAATAAAGCTATAAAAAAGTCTAATAATCAATTCATTGTAAGGGTAGACGGAGACGATTATGTAAAAAAAAATTTTCTTAAGCTATCAAAACAATTTTTATTAAAAAACAGAAAATATCAAGCAGTAGCTGTTGATTATGATAAAGTTGATGAGAATAATTTTTTAATAAAGTCTGAAAATTGTAAAAAAAAAGAAATTGCTTGTGGCATTATGTTTTTAAAAGAAAGTTTGGAAAAAATTGGCCTCTATAATGAAAATTTTAAGATGAGAGAGGGGCATGAATTGAAAAGAAGATTTCTTATTAATTTTAAGATAGGTAGGCTGCCAAAACCACTATACAATTACAGACAACATAAAAAAAATAGAACTAAAAATAAAAGAGTGCTTAAATTGTATGATAGAATGTTAAGATCTAATTAATTTAATTTTTTTGAAATTTTTATTATATCCTCACAACTGACAAAATAATTTTTATTCATCAAATATGCTTGATCGAGTAATTTTTTAATCTTCAAGTAATCTTTCTTATAATCAAGGAGATATGAAAGTTTTGGTTTAAAGTATTTTTTAGGTGATTTTAAATTATAAACTTTAAATTTTTTTTTATGTTTAAAAAAAACATTTGTAACATGTTCTAAATCTTGTTTTTTTTTTGAATATTTGAAACTTTTTTTTAATTCATTTGTAGAAAAAATATCTACGTCAAAACCCTGAGGAAAAGATTGAGTTAATCTTGTTGTAAGTATATTAATTTTTTTTTTTTTATAAATTTTAAGAGCATAATCAATTATTTTTGGATCAGAAAGTGGTCTATCTCCATTAATTAAAATTATTGTGTCTATATTGAATTTTTTTGCTGCATTATAGATTCTTAATTTTACATTTTCATTGCTACCTCTAAAAATTGAAATTCCAGTTTTTTTGGATATAAAACTAAAAATATTATCTTCCTTTTTAGTAGTTGTAGTGAGAATAAATTTATCTATCATTTTTGTTTTCAAAATTCTTAAAATTAAAATTTCTATCATTCTTTTTTTTTTATACTTGAGCATATGTTTTTTTGGTAAACGTAAGGATCCATTTCTGGCAGTTATGAATAGGCCAAATTTCATATAAAAAATTTGTTAAGCGTGTACAATTTTAGAATTATTAATATTAAAAAATCTTCCCCTTGTATCAATTATTTTACTAAATTTTTTATAAATTTTTTTGTAATCATATATATCATGATCAGTCGTAAGAACTGCAAAATCTATTTTTTCTAAATTTTTATTTAAAGAAATAGAGTTTATAATTTTTTTATTAATCTTAATTGACTTTACGTATGGATCATTAAATTTAACATTTATATTATCTTTTATGCATCTTTTAATCAGATTTATTGCAGGACTTTCTCTCAAATCGTTTATGTTTTTTTTATAAGTTACTCCTAAAAATAAAATATTTATAACTTTTTTTTTGTATAATCTTGTTTCTTTTTTTATTTTGTTAAAAATCCAGTTTTCGATTTTATTATTAAGAATACCTGAATTTTTAATAAAACTACTTTCAACTCCATTTTTTTTTGCTAACCATGATAAAAAAAAAGGATCAATAGGTATACAGTGACCACCTATTCCAGGCCCTGGATTGAATACTCTAAAACCATATGGTTTAGTTTCTGCAAGGTTTATCACCTTGTGAATATTTATTCCAATTTTGTCACATATAATTTTAAGCTCGTTAACTAAACTAATATTTACCGATCTATAAACATTTTCAAGTAGTTTCGACATTTCAGCTTCTTTTAAAGTCTCCGCTTTTACAATTTTTAAAAAAATTTTTTGATATAATTTTGAGTTTATTGATAAACACTTTTTACTTAAACCAGATACAACTTTAGGAACATTTTGAATTTTAAATTTTCTTGATTGAAGATCCCCTGGACTAATTCTTTCAGGCGAGTACGATAAAAAAATATCTGTTCCAATTTTAAATTTTTTTCTTCTTAAGATATTCCCTATCAACTTATGTGTGGCACCAGGATAAACAGTGCTTTCAAGTATTATTGATTGCCCTTTTTTAATAAATGGTTGAATTTTAATTAACACATCTTCTATAGCTTTTAGATCTGGGGTTTTATTTTTATTTAAAGGTGTAGGTACTGTAATTATAAGTACATCTAAATCTTTTATTTTTTTATAGAATTTAGTATGAAATACATTTTTAGACTTTATAAAATTAAGATCTTTATTACTCAAATCTGACAGATAGCTTATTTTTTTCTTTATTTTTTTTATTCTGCTTAAATTTTTATCAAAACCGTACGTATCAATTTTTTTTTTTGAGAATAAAAATAATAAATTTAGACCTACATAACCAAGACCAAAAATACCAACTTTTACTTTATTATTAATAATTTTTTTGTTGAGGTTTAAAAAAAAATTGGTTTTATCTTTGTTCATTGGGGTAGAATAATTTAATATTTAAAATTCTTATTTATTAATATATATAAACTTTAGAAATAGTTAAATCATAAATGTATCACTTTTCGAATATTTATAAAAAAAATAAAAAATATCGATTCAACGCTAATCAGCTTAGTATTAATAACAAAGATCTTGATAAGTTCAATTCTTGTTTCAATATACTGAAAGCTAAATTTCAAAAAAAAAAAGAAATATCAAACTTCAAAATTAAAAGTTCTTTCGATCAATGTAATTCAATTCACAAAAAAATTTTTAATGATTTGGTGGAACAAACGAGCGATAAAACACTTATAAAATTTTTAAAAAGCATTGAATTTTTTTCTTATAAGAATTTAGAGGAGACCTTGAATTTTTTTCTTAAGTCTAAACAATTTAAAGCTTTAAATAATAAAAATTATAATCTTTTAAAAAAAAATTTTTACTATAAAGGGTATATTTCTAAAAAAAATTTAGAATTACTTTTGAATATTTCAAATAAATATCTTCCAGAATTATTAAGAAAAGCAAAAGCGGGGAAGACTAGAAGGTCAGATTTAACTATCTCAGATTTAAGTTTTAATAAAAAAATTTCAAAAATCTTAAACCTTGAATTTAAAAAAAATGGAGTATTGAATAATCTGAAAAGTTTTTTTGGTTATGAAATGATTGTTGCAGGTGCAGCTCTTGAGTTAAGTATTCCAAGTTCTGTTTGGTGGAAAAAAAATTCAAGTTCAAATATGGCAAAGAATCTTACATCGTATATTCATACCGATGAGTCTTTAACAGTACCAAAATCAATCATCTATTTATCAGATGTGAAATTAAGTAATGGTCCATTAACTTTTTATCCAAATGTTTTAAAAAAAATTGGAATCGAAAATAATCCTTTTGCTAAATTAGTTGGGGGAACGATACATAATGTTGTATTAATTAATAAAAAACTTTACAAACATAAAGACCAACAGCCAATGACTTCAAGAAACTTTAGAAATCATTTTATGTGTTTGCCTGAAGATATAAGATTATCAAATCATTTCGGATGGGATATTAAAAGGAATAGTAAAATTGAAAAATTAATTGATAGCAAGAAAGATATTATGCTCGGGAAAAAAGGACGATTTGCTATTTTTGACGGATATAGTGTTTTGCATCGTGGTGGTATTATAAATGATAATTATCGTTTGGTGTTACAGGTTACGCTTAGAAAAAAACTATCAAAACTTAATTTTTTATACAACTTAGTAAAAAAAAATTTTTATAAAAAATGATAGTAAAAAAGTTAATTAATTTTTTTTGGAGTTTAAAATTTATAAGGAGATTTTCAAGAAAGAATAGACTTATTAAGATTTTCTCAAAAATATTACCACATTGTTTATGTATTGATATAGGCGCTTCTTATTTCCACCACAGTAATTGGAAAACTTTTATTTTATCTGATAAAACTACATGGTTAGCAGTTGATCCGAATGTTGAAAACATAAATTATATAAAAAACTGGAAATATCCATCTAAAATCATTCCTGTAGGTGAGGCTCTTAGTAAAGATGGTAAAGATTATGATTTAAATATAGCAAGCACTGACTCAGGATCTAGTTTATTACAAATAGAGATCAATCAGCTACATGAATATAGAATTAGGAAAGATGACTTCTTACCAGTTAGAAAAAAAAAAATTAAGACAATTAAAACAGAAAAAATTTTTGAAAAATATTCTAATAATCAGCCAATTTTAATGAAATTAGATACACAAGGAACAGAATTACAAATTTTAGAAGGGATCGAGAACATAAGACAAAAAAAAGTAATCTCAATTGAATTAGAGTGTGGATTAGATAATTACCCAATTTATAAAAATTCAGCTAATTTTTCAGATATTTTAAATAAGATGAAATCTTACGGTTTTGAACTTTTATCAATTAAAGTAATCAATAATTCTTTCAATAAATTCAATTACAGTCATGATTCAAAAGAAATTATTAGCCATTGTGACGCCATATTTACACTGGATAGATTAGAAGTAAAAAAAAGAACTGATGAAGAAAAAATTGCACTCATTGGATTTTATATATGCAATGGTTTTTTTCTTGAGGCAAAAAAAATGTTAGAGAATTATTCGAGTTTAAAATCTTATTTTGAAAATGATAATTATTACAAAAAATTAGTTTATTTATTATCAAAGTAAAATGTTAGAATATTATAAAAATATTATTTCAATATTAACAAGTACCCAAAAAAAAAAATCTTTAATTTTATTTTTCTTAATTCTTATAAATGCAATTTTAGAAACACTAGGAATCGGTTTAGTTTTCCCTTTTTTAATCATTATTCTTGATGAAAATGCAATATCAAATTATCAATTTTTAGAACAGATATATTTATTTTTTAATTTTACAGAATATTCAAGCTTAATAAATTTGTTGATAATTACTATTTTGATTTTTTTTACAATAAGGTTTTTATTTATTATTTTTTTTGCTTGGTATCAAAATAATTTTGTCTTTACAACTAATGCAGAACTTTCTCATAGATTATTAAAAAGATTTTTGTTTGCTCCGTGGAATTTTGTTTTAAAAAAAAATTCTGGAGAAATGATAAGAACCATTGATAGTGATGTTTCTATTTACTCAAGATTGAGCCTTTTATCATTATTTAATTTGATAAAAGAAATTTTTTTAATTTTATCAATTATAATACTCTTATCTTTTTTAAATTTAGAAATGACTTTGTTTTCAATTATTTTTTTTAGCATATTTTCAATTCTAATCTATTTTTCTTTAAAAAAAAAAATTTATAATTTAGGAAGGGATCGTCATTCAACTGATAGTAAAAAAACAAAAGAATTAATTCAAACTCTTTCAGCAATTAAAGATATTAGAGTACTTGGTTTAGAAAAAGTATTTGTTAGATTATTTGATTTAATTAATTTTAAAAGTGCAAAAATATGGAGAACTCAAAATTTTGTAAATGAAATACCCAAAAATTTTTTAGAACTTTTTACAATAATTTTTGTAATTATAATTATTTATGTATTCTTTCAGTTTTATGATCAATCACATCAAACTTTTTTACCAATTTTAGGTGTATTTGGAGCTTCTGCCATTAGAATAATTCCAGCAACTGGCAGAATGTTATCAAATTTACAAAACTTAAAATTTAGCAAAGTATCTACTCAAGCAATAAATAAAAACTTAATTGATTTCAACTTAGAGGAAAAAAAAAGGGATATTGGTATTAAAAAATTAAGTTTTAATAAAGAAATTATTTTAGAAAATATTTCTTTTAAGCATGAAGGTAAAAAAGAGAATATTCTTGAAGAAATAAATTTAAAAATAAGTAAAGGTGAAATAATTGGAATTATAGGTGAAAGCGGCTCAGGAAAAAGCACATTAATAGATATATTATTAGGATTAAATTTTCCTTCATCCGGTTCAGTTCTTGTTGATGGTTCAAATATTAAAAAAAATTTGGTTGGTTGGAGAAAAAATATCGGCTATGTTTCTCAAAACTTATTTCTCATTGATGACACAATTGAAAAAAATATCACTTTTCTATTTAATAATGAAAATTATAAAGCAGATAAGTTGGAAAAAGTAATAAATAACGTTCAATTACAAAAATTTATCGCACATTTACCAAGTGGAATTAAAACAGAAGTAGGTGAGAGAGGTTTGAGAATTTCTGGTGGAGAAAAACAAAGAATTGTAATCGCGAGAATACTGTTTAACAATCCTGATGTATTGATATTTGATGAGTCAACCAACGCACTAGATCTTGAAACTGAGAAAAAAATTATTGATTTAATATATAATCTTAAATCCAAAAATAAAACTATTATATTTGTATCCCACAGAAAAAGCACATTAGAAAAATGTGACTCAATTTACCTTCTTAAAGATAAAAAAATTTTACTAAAAAAATAAAGATGAAAATTTTATCTTTCATGCCTCATTCTGGATTGTGGAATCTAAAGTTTCCCAGATCAATTATCTTAGAGTCATTAAAGAAAAATGGGCATGAAATTCACGAGATAAGATGTAGAGAAGCATTTAATAATTACTGTCTTGTAATGATGGCTCAAGTTCCGCATAAAAATTCAATCCTGTTTTCAGAAAAAGAAAAAAAAAACATCTGCAATGACTGCATGCATAAATCAAATATTTTAAGTAAAGAATTTAAATTTATAGATTTAGATATAAACAAAATATCGAAAGACAAAGTTGACTTAATTAATCACGAAATATCTAAAATTAATCAATATAATTTTTTGGATTATAAATATAAATCAATAAATATTGGAAGATATTGCATGTCTGAAATAATTTTAATGACAAAAAAAAATCTTTAATTCTTAACAATAATGAGTGGAATGACTATTTACACAGTATTAAAAATTCAATTATTACAATTGATTTTCTTGATAAATTATTCAAACAGGACAATTACGATGTGGTATTAACAAATAATGGCTTTTATTCATATATGAAAGCCACAAAAGAAATTGCCGAAAAATATAAAATTAATGTTCTAGATATAAATCAAAATAGAAATTTTCAAAAACAATTTAATTCTTTTCATATTTCTAAAAAAAATGATGTGTTCGCTTATCAAACAATATTAAAAAAATGGAGTGAATTGAAAAAACTTCCTTTAAATAAAAATCAAATGAGATCAACTACAAATCACATGAATTTGCTTATATCGGGAAAGACAAAAAATGAATTCATTGATAATAAACGAAGATTAAATTTCGACATAAGAAAATTTTTTAAAATTGAAAAAGAAAAAAAAATTATATTGGTTTGCACCTCCAGTGAAGATGAAATTTTATCGTATGAATTTATGAATGAAAGAGTTTCAGAGAGAAAACTTCTTTTTAATACTCAATTAGAATGGATAAATTCAATAATTGAATTTGCAAAAAAAAACAATGATCTCCATTTTATTATAAGAATACATCCTAGAGAGGATATAAATTATTCACATTCAAAAAGTTCTGAAATGTATGAACAATTATTAGAAATAACTAAAGATAAGCCGAAAAACATTTCATTAAATCTCCCAAATCAAAAAATTTCAATATATGAGGTCATTGAAAATGTAGACTTAGTTTTAAATTCATGGTCATCAGTTGGTAAAGATTTAGCATTAATTGGATTGCCAGTGATAACATATGGTATCAGACATTTATTTTATCCAGAAGATTTAAATATTCCTTTAATTTCAAATCGAATTGATGATTATTTTACGCTCATTAGAAAATCAATTAATTCAGGTTGGGATCATAAAAGAATTATTAAAGCTTATAGATGGTCTCATCTTGAGTTTGACCATAGCACTTTGGATATTGCAGATGCCACCGGTATAAGTAATTTAAAAAAAACGAATAAAAAATTTTTTTTAAAAATTGTTGATTTTTTAAGAACCTTAATAAATAAAGATTATCATTTAACGAAGCATATTTCAAAAAGACCAAAATTCTTAAAAGAAGAAAAATTCATAAATTCAGTTATTACAAAAAATCAGAGCATTTTTTTAATGAAAAATCAAAAAGATTATTTTAAAACGAGCGAAACTGAAGAGCTTAAATTTATCAAAAATGAAATCAAAGAGATTTTAAATAATTTATATGACAGAAATTATAATGATAGTAATGGCAATGGTCTTAGATCAAAATTAAAAAGTTTTGTTAACATTTAAGTATTTTTCATAAGATTTTCAAATAATTCAAGAGATTTTTTTTTTTAGGTTTGAGTCTATTTTTTCGTAAATTTTTTTTTCAGATTTATTAAATTTAAAATTTTTAATATCATTCTTGGATATATTAAATTTTAATAAAATTGGAGATAATATTTTCTCAGGATGTTCACATAAATTTTCATAGTTTATTAAAAAAACATTCTTATTGTTAGCTGAAATTTTCAGCATATTACTATAAACATTCACCCACTGATCAACCCAGTAATTAATATCAGAATTTTCAAAACTGTTATTTTTTTTAGTATCTTTAAACTGAAACTTCTTTTGATCTAATCCAAATTCGTGATGTGATAAAAATTTCATATAATCTAAATTAAATCTATCTTTTTTTTGCAACTTAATAAAATTTTGATGTTGAGTTAATAAGGATTTCGCTTGTTGTATAGGATGTCTGAAAAGAATAATAAAAGTAGATTCTTTAAAATTTTTTGAAAGATCTTCAAGTCTTAAAATATTATTGTTATTTTTTGAAAGATAAAATTTCTTTTTGTATTTTAATAAGACGTTTGAAATATAAACATTGAAATCTTCTATAATATGTGAATTTAAGTTATGTTCTAATAGAAAATCCTTATATAAATATTTTTCCCCTATTTTTGTTTTAAAGAATATTTCATCAAAATTTTCTGGACTATCAAAATTAATTTACAAATAGTCGTCGTGTGCTCTTTTTATATTTATATTTCTTTTTTTAAAATTTTTAGATATTAAATTCCAAATATTTGGCGCCATTACAAAAGGCATATCTCTATAGGTTAAAGATGCGAAATATCCTGTACTAAAAAAAAAATTATTTAGTACGGTTGTTCCTGATCTTGCAAGTCCAGTTATAAAAATATTTTTTTGTAAAACTCTCTTATCTTCTCTTTGGAAAAAAAATTTTTCCAAGTCAAATAAGAATTCTTTGATAAAATTATTTGATAAAACAAATCTATGAATAAATCGTGAAAAAATATTGTAGTTATTTTCGAACAATTTTTTTCCTTATTATTAAATATGAGGAGCTGATGATAAAAATAATCATAATTCCGTATATCGATAGAACAAATGTTAAAAAGTTATTTAAAAAAAAATTCACTATTAAGAATATAGAAAAAATAAAAAAAATTAAAAATAATAATAATAAAGATAGTTTCAAGATTCTGATTGTTATAATTTTGATAAATTTTTGTTTCCAATAGTCTGAAGTTTTTTTAAATAAAAACATTTTTCTGTTTTTTTTAATTAAAGTAAAAAAATATTTTAGTTTTTCCAAAAAATTAAAAAATAGCAATATTTCTAATGATAAAATTGTTGAAAATGATAAAAAAAAAAATTTCAATTTTTACTATCTAAGTTTTGATCTGTTTTTTTTTTACTCTTTATCTTTTTTATTAGTTTTTTAATTGGGTAATATAAAATTGCAAAAATTGCAATAATTAGGGTACCAATAACCCCAAGCATTATTCCTATTGCCCCAAGACCAAGTCCTGGTCCAATATATGCGAAAGCTGGGCTAAAATTTAAAAGGGTAAAAATTATAGACAATGAAATTATTCTACAAACACTCATTTTTTTTTTCTTTAATATTTTTTATAATATCAGAATAATTTTTGCTATCTAAAAATCTTGACCAATTTAAACGGTAAACTTTATTGTCAGAACTTTTATTAATGTATTGCCATTTTCGTGATCCATTTTTATTAAATAAAATCAATCTTCCTTTTTCAGTTTCCTCAATCATCAAATCTTTATTCGTTAATATTGTGTGCAATCCTTCTGCGAAGGTCTCAATTTTATTCGTTTTTAAAGCATTCATTAAGTAGTTCCGTGTCGTATCATTTTCGAAGTCATAAATTACAATTTTATTACTGCCATCTACACCACTAAAATCAAAGTTTACATTGTTATCGAATATAGATATTTCTTTATAAGATAAAATATCAACATCATTTTGGTGTCGCCACGGCCCATTTTTATACCAAATAATTTTATTAGTTTTAGGTCGGTACAAGAAAATTGTGTTGATATGTTTTACACTAAAAAAAACGTCCCCTTTTTTCCAAAATTTTCCATCATTTAGAACGGGCTGAACATCATTTAAATGCAAAGGATCAAAATGCCAACTTTCACCAGATGGAAAAATTAGATGTTTTAGTTCATTCTCAATCAATATCTGAACTACAGATTTATTAAATATCACTTTGCCATCATAAGATATTTGCGCAATTCCATCATCATAATGAGATTCTCTACTTTGTTTAAATGACTCTCCTATATTAACTGTACTTGGTCTAAATCTTGAAGATGTCCAAAGCGTATTGTCATTTCCTTTTTCTATACTGTGGTGAAAGATACCATCGACCGCCCATTCTAATTTAGAACATAAATTTATTTTTATTAATGGAGTATTACTTTGAAAAATTAATGAACCATCATCCAAAAGCAATGGATGAATAATTCTATATCTGGTCGAGTTGAAGTCTCTCTCTAAATCTAAATATTTTTTTTCGATTTTTGAGATTTTGTTTATTTTGTCGATATCTGGCAGCCATGTATGAATAACTAAATTTTTTTTAATATCAAAAAGTTCTACTACTGATCTTTTTAAATCTCCATTAAACCTAGAAATAAGTAGATAACCTGAGTTTTCATCATTGTTATAATTCTCATTATTAATTATCCACTTGTCAACTTTATCAAAATTATGATCTTTTATTAACAAACCATGTTCTTTATCTTCAAAAAATCTTTTTGCATTAGTTGGTATTGATGCTAAGTCAATTATCAAAGTATTAAAATTTCCAAATCTTGTTCCGCCCATCACAGTATGTTTTACAGCCCAGCCGAAAAACAAAGTAAATAAAAAACATAAATAAATTATTAAAAAAAGAAGCTTAATTGAAATTTTTTTATTGAGAAAATTTTTTAACATTTATTTTTTTTTATTAATTTTATAGTAATCCATATACCAATTTACAGTTTTAAGAAGAGCTGTTTCAATTTTCTCAAAGGATTTTATTTTTGTTATTTTGAGTATCTTTTTGTTATTTCCATGAGTTTTAAGTATATCAGCTTGCTGCATACCAACTAATTTCAATTTAGATTTTTTATTAGTAATTCTATTTATTAGCTCAATTATTTTAGTTATCTTGAGCGGTTTATTTGAACATATATTTAAAATTCTATATTTTTTAGTGTTTAGTATTCTTAATCTATCAAGAATTTTAACAACATCCCCAATGTATGTGAAATCTCTAAAATGATTCCCTCTGTTGTAAAGTTCAAATTTAGAATTATAAAAAATTTTTTTTAAATATTTTAACATAAACATATCTGGTCTTCCCCATTCACCAAACACTGTAAAAAATCTAATTCCGACAACATTAACTTTATATAAATCTTTGTAGATATTTGCTAAATCTTCATTGAATTTTTTTGATAGGGCATAAATATTTTTTGGTTTTAACAACAAATTTTCATCCAAGGGAAATTTTTTTGAGTCACCATATACAGAACTTGATGAAGCATAAATTAATTTATTAACTTTGTATTTCCTAATTGTTTCTAATATATTTGTAAAACCTATCACATTTGCATCGTAGTATTTTTGAGGATTTTTAATAGAATATCTTACACCTGCTTGTGCTGCTAGATGATAAACAATATGAAATTTACTTTTTTTTATTAATTTATCTAAAGCTAATTTCTTATAAATATCACATTTAATAAATTTGAAATTTTTAAATTTTTTTAACTCTTTAATCCTGTCTTTCTTTAATTTTACAGAATAATAATTATCAAAATTATCAATTCCAATAATTTTTAAATTTTTATTATTTTTTAAAAAATAATTAGAAAGATTAAAACCAATAAAACCAGCAGCACCTGTTACTAAAATTTTCATTTAAATAATAAAAAGTATTGTTTTCACAAAAGGATTTACGATATTATTTTTTAATGCTAATTTTTTAATTTGAAAGAAATTTGCCCACATATAATTAGAACCCTTTATTCTTTTATCATGCGGATTTTTGAGTTTTACAATTATATTCATATTACTTTTTTCCCAAAATCTTGCACCTTCTTCACAATGGTTACACTTATAAACTAATTCTGAATTTTTTAAATCGATCACAATATCCTTAAATTGTGGTGTTTGACCTCCATGAGCTCTATTAAGGTTTGATTGAGTTGCCTGGAAAGAGGGACATATTTTTAAATCTCCATTGTCACCAGGCTCTGTTTTCGCCTCCAATAAAAATTCAATTCCTTTCTTTTTTGTTTCCCTGCAAATAAAAGCAAGAAACCCACCATGTAACTGAGTTAATATTGGCTGTGACCAACTATTAACTTCTCTATTTGATGCATTTAAAATTTCAACTCCTTGAACTTTAAAAAATTGACCAGACTTATGTTTTAAATTTTTGTTTTTATCAAAGCCCCAATCTTTACAATTTGATACGTTTACAAGCTTAGATTTTATTTTATATTTATTTTTTAATTTTTTTCTCCAATTAAGGATTTTTTTTATGTCTAAATTATATTTTTTTTGTGAATAAATCTTTTTTCTTAATTCATTCAGTTTATTCAAATTATTTTTTTTTTTAATTAAATTCATTTAAAACTTTTATTATTTTTTTAATTTTAGGTGAGTTTAAGTATGGATACATTGGTATAGATAAAATTTCCTTACTTAGTTTTTCGGTAATAGGTAAATCACCTTTTTTATAATTTAAGTACTTATAACCTCTCATCAGATGAATTGGGAAAGGATAAGATATGTTACAAAATATATTATTTTTTTTAAGATAACTCAGTAACATCCTTCTTTTTTTACATCTAATTACATAAACATAGTAGGCATGATTGCAATTCTTATTTTGTTTTGGTAAAATAAGTTTAGGATTTTTAATTTTATTATCATAAATTTTTGCAATTTTCCTTCTTTTGGTGATATCAGAATTTAATTTTTTTAATTTAAAATTTAAAATACCTGCCTGCACTTCATCAAGTCTAGAATTAATTCCGTGAAGTTCTGAATAATAAAGTTTTTTCATACCATATTTTCTAAGCATTTTACATTTTTGATAAATACTTTTAGAGTTTGTAACTATCATTCCAGCGTCACCGTAAGCACCTAAGTTTTTGGTTGGATAAAAAGAAAAGGCCGAAACATTACCAAATGATCCTGACATTTTACCACAATATCTTGCACCTGCACTTTGTGCACAATCCTCTAGAATTTTTATTTTGTATTTATTTGTAATTTTTTTTAATTCTTTCATATTTACAGATTGACCATAAAGATTTACAGGAATAATTACTTTAGTTTTTTTTGTTATTTTTTTTTCCAATTTTGAGGTATTCATTAAAAAGTCATCTTCATTTATATCAACAAAAACAGGTTTTGCACCGCAACTAACAATCGCTGAAATAGTTGGAACTGCAGTATTAGATACTGTTATTACTTCATCATTTTTTTTTACTCCTAACGACATTAAACCAACTAAAATTGCGTCAGTTCCACTATTAACTCCAATAGCATATTTTTTTCCAATAAATTTTGAAAAATTTTGTTCTAATTTTTCTAATTCTTTTCCTAGAATTAGATTTCCTGATTTAAAAACTTTATTTACAATAGAAATTATCTGTTTTTGGTATAAATTATATTCATCAAGGTAAGTCCAAACATTAATTTTAAATTTTTTCTTCAAATAATTTCCTTATTTTTGATAGTTTTTCGATTTCATTATAAAATTTATCAAATTTTTTTTTTTTTTAATAGTATCTTTTATATTAATTAAAAATTTATGAAAACTATTTTCAACTTTAAATTTTTTTTTTAAACCATTGTTAATGTAATATGTCTCAGAATTTAGAGGTTGTGAAAATGCCATTGGTAAGTAGAGTATATTTTTATTGTTCTGAATTTTGATAAAATTTTTGTATTTAGAGTTAAATCTAAAATCACACTTAAGTAAAAAATTACCATCTTTAATTTTAATTTGAAAATTTTCTGATAAGTTATTTAAATCTTTTTTTTTAAAATAAATTTTTTTTTTAAGATCTTTTTTAAAAAATAAATCTATACATTTAAAAGCATATACTGACATATCATTGTAACAACCTCCTCCTTTAGACTTAAAATTTCTAAAATTTCTTTTATTTAATTCAGGTATAGAAAAACATACATTAATTTTTAAACTTTTTTTAAAATCGATAGATGAATAAAATTTTTTAAATCTTTTGTTAAATGTAAATACAACAGCTTCAGCCAGAAGTAATTTTTTTTTTTTTGCAATATTTAATAATTCAATATTTTTTTTAGAATTTTGAGATAATGGTTTGTCAACTATTACATGTTTATCAGACAATAAAGCTTTTTTGCAATATTTATAATGAAGAGAATTTATTAAACTAACATAAATTAATTTTGATTTTGTATACTTTATTGCAGAATCATAATTATTAAAAGATTTAGAAAAAAAATTATTATTCAGTTTTCTTCTTGAAGCTATTTCACATATAAAATTTTTATCTTTGTACAATGAAGGAAGAATTTTTTTCTTTAAAATATCCGAATAACCTAAAAATAAAATTCTCATAATTTTTAAATTAAAATAAAAAATAGTTATAGACAACAACTTCTATAATGTTTAAATAATTTATTATAAAGAATGAATATATCGCCAATAGTGTTGTTTGTATATAATCGACCAGATTTACTTAAAAAAGTAATTACAAACCTAAAAAAAAATTCTCTATCAAAAAAATCCGAACTATATATTTTTTCAGATGCAGCAAAAGAAAATAAATTTGATTTTGTAAATGTTTCAAGTGTCAGAAATTATATAAAAAAAATAAAGGGTTTTAAAAAAATAAATATAATAGAGAGAAAAAAAAATTTGGGACTTTATGAGAATATTACCTCAGGGCTTAATTTGATTTTTAAAAAAAAAAAAACTGCAATTATTTTAGAAGATGATATTTTAGTATCTAAACATTTTCTAAAATATATGAATGATTCATTAAAATTTTATAAAAATAATATAAAAGTTGGATCTATTTGTGGTAATTTACCTTTTTTGAGTAAAAATTTACCAAATACTTTTTTTTTACATTATCAAGATTGTTGGGGTTGGGCGACTTGGAAAAGATCGTGGAAATTGTATTCTCACAATAGTTCTTTGCTTTTAAAAAAAATAAATCAAAAAAAATTAAAAAAAAAAATTTGATTTAGATAATAATTATAAATTTTCAAAATATCTAAAAGAAAATATAATTAAAAAGAGATCATGGGCAACCAATTGGTATGCGTCACTGTTTATTAAAAAAAAAATAAATTTATTCCCAGGATATCAGATGTGTAAAAATATAGGATTTGGTTCAATGTCCACAAATTCAAAAATAGAATTTGAATTATTTGATTTATCGTTTAAAAAAATTGAAGTAAAAAAAATTGATTTACAAGAGTCTATTTTAGGCTACAAAGAACTTACTAAATACTATTCCAAAATTGTAAAAGAATTTAAAATTAAATACTATAAGTTCAGAATTACAAATAAGATAAAAAATATTTTAGGACTTAAATAAATAAATGAATAGATTTATAAGATAAATATGTAAATTAAATCTAAAAATGTTAATTTCATCTTAGTATAAGTCTTTAAATTTTGATGACAAAAATTAAAAAAAAAATTTTAATAACTGGTGGAAATAGCCGTTTTTGTTATTTTTTAAAAAAAAATTTTAATAATAAAAACGTAATTTATTCAGATAAAAAAAAACTTAATATTTTAGATTATCCAAAGTTAATTAAAGTTCTTAGAAAAAATAAGATAAAAGTTTTAATACATGTCGCTGCTTTATCAAGGCCAATGCAAATTCATGAAAAAAAAATTGAAAATAGCATTATGATAAATATTATTGGAACTGCAAATATTGTTAGAGCATGTTATAAATTAAAGATTAAATTAATTTATTTTTCCACAAATTATGTTTATCCATGCAAAAGAGGAAATTACAAAGAGACCGATCCTTTAATGCCAATTAACAATTATGGTTGGTCTAAGTTAGGTGGAGAATGTGCTGTACAAATGTTAAAAGGTTCCTTAATTTTAAGATTAGCATTAACAGATTTTCCATTTAGTTATAAAAAAGCAATTAAAAATGCTTATTCATCATTTATTTTTAACAAAGATTTCGCAAAAATATTACCTTCCTTAATTAGTAAAACTGGGATAATTAATATTGGAGGAAAACGTCAATCAATTTATCATTTTGCGAAAAAAAGTAATCCAAAAATAAAACCTATGATGATTAATAAATACTCGAAATTTCCAAAAGATAGTTCTCTTAATGTAAAGAGATTTAGTCAAATTTTAAAAAAATGATAAACAAACCTATTTTGCTGAAAGGAAAGAAATATCATGATAAGCGTGGTTTTTTTCAAGAGATATATCTGTTTAGAAAATATAAAGTAAAAGTAATTTTTAGTGCAATAGCTTATTCAAAAAAAAATGTAATAAGAGGGCTCCACTTTCAAAAACCAAACAAACAAACAAAAATTATCCATGTGATTAAAGGAAAGATCCAAGACGTTTTAGTTGATTTAAAAAAAGATTCAAAAAATTACGGTAAGGTTTTTAAATATAACTTAATAGAAGGTGATACATTGATTGTTCCAAATTATTTTGCACATGGTTATGAATGTGTTTCTAAAAATTGCATAATTTTGTATCATCTAGACAATTATAGAAATATAAAAGGTGAAGATGGTATAAAGTTTAATGATCCTGAATTAAATATTAAATGGCAAACAAAGAAACCAATAGTTTCAAAAAGAGATAAAAATTGTTCATCATTTAAAGAATTTAGAATAAAAAAAAAATCAATTTAAGATCTAACAATTTTTTAAATTGAAAA
>MDTA01050543.1_pt1 | contig 23623 bp, 22 predicted proteins | sample 811151 | NCBI WGS metagenome assembly MDTA01 (sample SAMN05326648, study PRJNA326480) | marine metagenome | isolation source: seawater | place: Indian Ocean: South | collected 2010
AATAGAAAAAAACAAATTTAAGTTTCAAAGTAATTTAAAAAATATGGGTTACAACTATTCTTTAATTAAAGGAATTAAATATGCTTATTTCAAGAAGTATAAATATATTATTAATTTTGATGCTGATGGCCAACATAAAGTTTCTGATTTAAAAAAAATAATACGTTATTTAAAAAAAAATGATTTAGTTTATACTGTAAGAAATAAATACGGAAGAATCTCTGAGTATTTGTTTTCCTTTTTAGCAAGATCAATTTACAAAATTCAGGATCCTTTGAGTGGATTGAAAGGTTACAGAAGTAAAATATTTAATAATTATAAATTCACGTTTGAGCACCAATTGCTTGGATCGGATATTTTAATAAATTCATTAAATAAAAATTTTAAAATTAAATTTTTTAAAATCGTAGTAAATAATAGAAAAGACAATTCAAGAATTGGAAATTCATTTTACGCGAATATATTAGTTATAAAATCTTGCTTTTACTTAATTAAAAATTTTTTTATTAAAAAATAAAATGAAGATTGTATCAATTATTCAAGCAAGAATGAACTCATCCAGACTACCTGGAAAAGTTTTGCTTAAAGTTGATGGTAAAAATATGATCGATTATTTAATAAAGAGAGTAAGAAAATTAAAAAATATCGATGAGATTGTAATTTCGACAACCTTAAATCCAAAAGATAAACATATTGTTAATTATTGTATAAAAAATAAAATAAAATATTTTCGTGGAGACGAATACAATGTTTTAAAAAGAGTATACAAAACAGCAAAGCTCTTTGAAGCTGATATAGTTATATTTATAACAGGTGATTGTCCAATTATTGATCCAAAAATTTTAAAAAAACTTTTAAATTATTTTATAAAAAATAAAAATAAAATTGATTATGTTGGTAATGCTTTTATAAGATCGTATCCTGATGGAATGGATGCACATGTATTTAATTTTAATACATTAAAAAAAAATTTTTTAATTTCAAAAAAAAAACTAGAAAGAGAACATGTCACCTTGGGAATTAAAAATAATCCAAAATTATTTAAAATCAAAAACTTTATAGCTCCTAAAGCTTTATTTTGGCCAGAACTTGGTCTCACTTTAGATGAGAAGGAGGATTATTTACTTTTAAAAAAAATAATTAGCTATTTTAATAAGAAAAAAAAATATTATTTTGATTGTTTTGATGTTGTTAGCTTACTTAGAAACAAAAAAAAGGAATGGGTTAAAATTAACTCTCATATTAATAGAAAAGGTGATACTTAATCTTTAAACATGTGCATAAGCTTGTCTATTAGATTTCTTTTGTTATAAGTTCATATGCTAAATAATCAAACTATCCTAATAACAGGAGGAACAGGATCCTTTGGAAAGGCATTCACAAACTTTTTATTACGTAAATATAAAAAGATAAAAAAAATAATTATTTTCAGTAGAGATGAATTAAAGCAATATGAAATGAAAAAATCATTTTCCAAAATTCATTCTGAAAAATTAAGATTTTTTCTAGGTGATATTAGAGATAAAAGTCGATTGGAAATGGCCTTTGAAGATGTAGATTATATTGTTCATGCAGCTGCGCTGAAACAAGTTGATACAGCAGAATATAATCCATTAGAATTTGTAAAAACAAATATATTAGGATCACAAAATATTGTTGATGCCTGTTTAAAATCAAAAATAAAAAAAGTTGTAGCATTATCAACTGATAAAGCAGCAGCTCCAGTAAATTTATATGGTGCAACTAAATTATGTTCGGATAAATTATTTGCCGCTGCAAACAATGTTAAAGGTAAGAGAAAAATTTCTTTTTCATTAGTTAGATATGGAAATGTATTAGGTAGTAGGGGTTCAATATTATCGTCATTCATGTCTCAATCTAAAAAAGGTTTTATTAATATAACAGATGAAAAAATGACAAGATTTAATATTAGTATGAATGAGGCGGTAGAAATGGTCGATTGGACATTAAATAAATCAATTGGAGGTGAAATATTTGTGCCAAAATTATCGAGTTTTAGAGTGATAGATTTTGCAAAAATACTTTGTCCAAAATGTAAAATAAAGAAAATTGGTATTAGACCTGGTGAAAAAATACATGAAGAGATGATAACTACAAGTGATAGCTTAAATACATTTGATTTAGGTAAGTACTATGCAATTGTAGGAAATTATAATGAGAAAACTTTTAATTTTTATAAAAAAAACAAGAGATTAAAGCTTGGATTTTCACTTAATAGTGGTCAAAATAAATTTTTAACAAAAGATCAACTTAAAAAAATAATTTCAGAAAACTTATATTTGGTTAAAGAACATAATTAGAAGGAATAACTTGCTAAAAAAATTATTTGCTTCAATATCTATTTTAAATAAAGAGCAAAAAAATAAATTTTTCAACATAATTTTTTTGGTTGTAATAGGAAGTATTTTTGAAACTTTATCTCTATATTTAATTTATCAGACAATTAAATATTTTTCTAATCCCCAAGATTATTTGGTAAGTGAAAGTTTATTTTTAGAATTTTACAATTTTCAAAATTTATTAAAAGTAGATTTAATTATATTTTTTTTAATCTGTTTGATGATTACATTTATTTTTAAATTTTTATATTTCTCTTTTATGTACTACAATCAACTTAAATTTGTTAATGAAACCAATATTAATTTGTCAACTAAAATTCTAGAAAACTACTTATTTCAAAATTTTAAGTTTCATTTACGTGCAGATTCTTCAAAATTATTAAGAAATATTAGGGATGAAGTTTCACAGTTTTGTCATGGGGCTATATTACAAACTATAAATTTGATCACAGAAGGTTTTATTTTTGTATCAATAATTATTTTATTGTCATTGTTCGAGACTAAATTTTTAATTTTTTCATCTGTCTTTATACTATCTGTAAGTCTAATTTATTACCTTTTCATTAAATCTACCTTTAAAAAGTGGGGAGAAATTAGACAAAAATTTGCTTCGATTTCTTTAAAAAATGCAATGGAATCACTGCATGGCATAAAAGATATTAAAATATTTAATTCTGAAAATTTTTTTTTAAAAAATTATCTGCAAAGCATGAGAATGTTAGGAAAGGCCAATATTATAATTACTACACTAAATCAAATACCTAGATTATTGTTAGAAACATTAATAATTATTATTGTTTGTTTTATTATTTTCTATAATTTTAATAAAGAATTTTTTAATACAAGTTTATTGTCATCATTTGGACTGTTTGTTGCTGCTTCATTTAAATTAATCCCATCCATTGCAAGAATTTTAAATAGTCTGAACAATATAAGATATAATACACCTGCAATTTCAGTAGTAAAAAACGAATTAGGGTTAAAAAAAGAAGACATACAAATTAAAAAAGAAGAATTCAATTTTAGCAAACAAATTGAAATTAATAATGTTTCTTTTCAGTATGAAAATAGAAAAAAACTTTTATTTGAAAATATTAATTTAGTTGTTAAAAAAAATACATCTATTGGTCTTATGGGAGAGTCTGGCTCTGGAAAGTCTACACTAATTGACTTGTTAATTGGATTACAAGAACCGACATCTGGAAAAATCTTAGTTGATGATAATGATTTAAATTTGTTTAAGTTTCAGTGGCTTGATAAAATTGGATATGTTCCACAAAAAGTTTATATAACAAATGATACGATAAAAAAAAATATCGCTTTAGGCTTGAATGAAAACGAAATTGATTTAGAAAAACTAAATAAAGTAAGTGAATTGTGTCAATTAAAAGAACTTATTAGTAAATTTCCAAAAAATTTTGATACAAAATTAGGGGACAGAGGTATTGAAATTTCTGGAGGAGAATTACAAAGAATTGGTATCGCAAGAGCTTTGTATAAGAGGAGCGAGATATTAGTTTTAGATGAATTTACCAGTTCACTTGATAGAAATAATGAGTTAAAGCTTATTGAGTTAGCTAAGCAAATATCTAAAGAGAAAACAGTAATTATTTCAGCCCATAAAAAGGAACTTTTGGATTTTTGTGATAATATTTTTTATATAAAAGATAATAAAATTAATAAAATTAAATGAGCAAATATAAGTTATTATTAATTTTTTTTGATATATATCCGCAATCTACAATCAATCAAATTTACAAATCTTTGAATTATTTAAAAAAATTAACCCCAATTAATTCGAAATTAATGATACTAGATTTAACTAATTTCAGCTTTAAAAAAATTAAAAATAATTATATTCATTCAGATGAAGAAATAGAATATTTGAAACCAAACAGTCTTAAGGAATTAAGAAAACTTAAATTAGATTTTAAAAAATATCAAAAAATATATGCTTTAGGTCCTGTTTATTCAGATGCAAAATCAGTTTTTATTTTTTTAATACTTAAATATTTAAATATAAAAATAATTCTTATTAACTACTTTGGATATTTTTTAAATGAACAAAATCAGATAAAACATAATCTTATTTATAAAATAAATAGATTTTTTAAATTTAAATTTATGTACTTTATATCAAGGATTTTTTCTTTATTTTCAATATTTCCAAATATTGAACACTATTTTGAGACAAGTCAGATAAGAATTAAACAATTAAATAATACATATGCAAAAAAAACTTCAAATCTTATTAAACATTTTAATTTTTCTTACGCAAAAAATGTTCATAGAATTAATAGCGTATATTATGATCAAATTTTAGATGGTATCAAAAATACGCCATCCGATAAATATACTATTATTGTAGATTCTGGATTTGACCATCCAGATAGATATTTAAGAGAAAAAGTAATTAATAAGGAAAAGCACGAACTGGACAGAAAAAAATATTTCGAAAATTTATATTATTTTTTAAGATTAATTCAAAACTTATATCAAAATAAAATAATTTTTTGTAAACATCCGAAAACTAAATATAGACTAGATACTTATTACAAAACAATAGAAAAAGAATTTGATGTTGAGTTAGGAAGAACAGATGATTTGATTAATTCTGGAGAATTAATAATTTTTACAGGATCGTCAAGCATGGTAAATAAAGCAATAATTCAAAAAAAAAAAATTATTTATGCTTTGTCAGAATCTATTGGCAAATATCAAAATGATCAAATTTTATCTTTTACAAAAAATATTAATATTCCAATTATTAACATAGAAAAAATTAATGATATAAATATTAATAAATTAAATAATTGCATAAATGACAGTGTTAATAAATATAATGAATTTATTGAAAATAATTTGATACATGAGAAAAATATTTTTTCATTTCAGCAAATTAAAAATATTTTATATGAATAAATCTTTTGAATTAGCAAGTTTAAAATAATGGATTATATTAAATAAAATAATTATTGAAATGACAAAACAAACTATTACAAGTTATACAAATGAAGATAAAAGATTTTTATAAAGAAAATGGTTATGTTGTAGTACGCAATTTAATTGATAAATTAACAATTAATAAATTTCTCAATATTTTTTCAAAAGAAATAGTTTTTAACCATGCGGTTAAATTGCCTCTGATGGATAAGCAAAAGTATACAAGACCAAAGTTTAAAAACAATGTTCTTCAAAGTCCCATAAGTGATCCACATAATATTATGTATAAAAATATCAAACTTAAAAGGTTTAACAAAGAGTGTTTGAAAATAATATTAAATAGTAAAATTTATAAAGTACTAAAAATACTTTATGGAGAAAAAAATTATAAACTTGTAATGTCAATGTTTTTTGATCAAAATGTAGGCACACCCGCTCATCAAGATTGTTATTATTTAGAGTCACTTCCAATATCAAATTTGACAGCAGCTTGGATCGCTTTAGAAGATATAGATGAGAAAGCTGGAAGGTTTTACGTAATTCCAAAATCAAATAAAAGATTGATTTTTCTTAATGAAAAAGAAATCAATGATCCAAATTTATATGAAAAAAAAATAGAAAAACTTATAATCAAAGAAAAAATGCAAATTATTGCTCCTAAATTAAAAAAAGGAGATGTTTTATTTTGGAATTCTGGAACAATACACGGAAGTTTAAAAACAAAAAATACTGTTTATACAAGAAAGTCTTTTACATGCCATTTCATTCCTAATTCATGTTCATATATTAGGAACAGATATTCTAATGAAGTTAGAAATTTTGAAAGTTTCAAACACAAGAATTTTATCTGTAAAGTAGACAGAAACTTCAAAATAAAAAAAAAGTATAAAAAAAGAAATATCTCATCTTTTAATCAACAAAATTTCAATTAAAAATGATTGGTATAATTCAAGGTAGGCTGTCAAATGCTCCTAAAAATAGATTACAGTTTTTTCCAAAAAAATGGGATTTAGAGTTTGAAACAGCTAATATTTGTGGATATGATTACATAGAGTTTTTTTCAGAGAGACAATTAAATCAAAGTAATCCAGTTTGGAATAAAAAAATTTTAAGAAACTATTCTGTTTTAGCGAAAAAAAATAATTTAAAAATTTACTCATTCGTAGATGATTATATTATTTCAAATTCTATAAATAGTGGAAAAACTATCATATATTTAAAAAAACTTATAAAAAATTTATCAGCATTAAAAATAAAAAAATTAATACTACCTATGTACGGAAAGAGTATTATTAAAAATAATAATTTACATATTATTTCTAGTAGTCTTAATGATATTTGTCGTTATGCACTAAAAAGTAAAATAGAAATATTATTAGAAACTAACATTAATCCTAATTTGTATTTTAAATTAAAAAATCTTATTAAAAAAAATATCAGCCTGGTTATTGATACTGGTAATAGGATAAATCATAAAAGAAATTTATATAAAGATATCGAAATATTTGGAAAGCATATAAAGCATATACATGTAAAAGATAAAAATAAAAAAAACGAAAATGTCAAATTAGGAAAAGGAAATGTTAATTTTGCTAAATTAAAAAATTCATTGATTAAAATAGAATACAGGGGTTCTTTTACTATTGAGTCAACTAGAGATAGCAATCCAATAAAAACTGCGAAACATAATTTAATCTTCCTTAAAAAAAAATTATTTAATTCTTCTTATAAATTTTGAAGCAAGTAATATATTTTCAACACCCTCTAATATTATATGACCCAAAAAAATGTGTGCTTCCTGAATTCTTGCAACTTTTTTACTTTTTATAATAATTGGAATGTTGCAAAGTTCTTTAGCTTTACCTCCACTAGAACCCAAAAAGCCAATTGAAAAAATTTTCATTTTTTTTGCTTTTCTCAAAACTTCAATAATATTCTTTGAATTTCCTGACGTAGAGATAACGATCAATATATCTCTTGATTTACCAAAGCTTTCTAGGGATCTAGAGAATACTTTCTCATAACCAAAATCATTAGCACAAGCTGTAAGATAAGTATTATCTAATGTTAATGACAATGCAGGAATTGCAGATCTATTAATTTTTGGTCTTAATCTAACTAGAAATTCAGTTGCCAGATGTTGAGAGTCTGAGGCAGATCCTCCATTTCCACAAAACAATACTTTCCCACCTAACTTTATGGAATTAGCTATTATATCTATAATTTTATAGATTTTTTTATTTTCTTTTAAAATTTGACCTAGAATATTTTTTTTTTCTAATACAGTTTTTTGTAGATATTTTTTAATATTAGAGTTTTTTTTCAATTTTTTAATTTTTAATATGTTCTCTTAATTTTTTTGCGATAGGTATCTCTTTTTCCAAAATCTCTCCTATCATATTTCTACCATAAGCTAATTGCATTGATTTAATAGTTTTTATTAACAATTGCATTCCCCTTGGTTCCAAAGATGCAGCTTGATCTGAGCCATAAGATGCCCTATCTAAAGTTATATGTCTCTCTAGCGAGCTTATACCAAATCCCAAAGCAGCAAAAGACACTGCGAGACCACTTTCATGACCACTGTATCCAACCTTGCAATTAAATTTTTCTTTCAAGGAATTTATTGTTTGAAGATTTGCATCTTTTACATCCATTGGGTAAGTTGAAAAACAATGCATTAACTCAAATTCACATTTATTTTTTCTAAATATTTTAACTGCATCACTAATATTTTCTAAAGTTGACATTCCAGTAGAAATAAAAGTATATTTTTTTCTTTTCGCAACCTCTTCTAAAAAAATTTTATCTACTATCATCGCCGAAGCAACTTTTGAATAATCACAATTATAACTATCTAAAAATTTAAGACTTTCTATATCCCAAGCAGATGCAAACCATTTGATATTAATTTTTTTACAATATTCGTCAATTTCATCATATTGGTTATTATTAAATTCCAAGCCTCTTTTTTGGTCTTCCTGAGTATTTCCCCAGGGACTTTCTCTTTTTGACAACAAAAATTCTTTTGAGTAAACCTTTTCTATTGTTCTCTTTTGGAATTTTACTGCGTCAAAGCCTGCTTTACTAGCTTCATTAATAAGCTTTTTTGCCAAAGAAATATCGCCGTTGTGATTAATTCCAATTTCAGCGATTAAAAAAATATTTTTTGAAATAGTCATTTTGCTTTAAGATCAATTCGTGGTTCTTAAAATCTTCAATACTATCAATATCTGAATTAAAATCATGTGTCAAGAAAGCATAAACTTTGTTTCCATGAATTTTATTTTTTAATAAGGTTTCAGTTTTAATTATATCAACATATCCGTTTGCAATAAATGTATCTCGAAAATTTTGTCTTGCTATATTCAGTCTATCTAAAAATGGGTTATTGTCATGCATGCTATATAGTACATTCTTTTTAATTATGAGGGACCTGTAACCTGTATTTGATAATTTTGAAACAGATCTTAATGCTGAATAGTTTCTTTTTTTTTTTTTAAATATTTTAATTGCTTTAATAATTTCAGATGGCCTTCTAAATGGAGTTGTTGGTCTTAAATGAAGAAAAAACTCTGGCAAATTAATTTGTTGATTTATAAATTCATTAAATACGTCTAAATCTGTTGATTTGTCTTTTGAATTTTTTTTACTTCTTAAATGAGTTTGAAATTTACTGAATTTATTTGCTATTTTAATGTATTTTTTTGAGTCAGTAGAAAAAATTATATTATCGACATTAACCTTTTGTAAAATTTTGAATGTGTAATAAATCAAAGGCCTACCACAAAATAATTTAATATTTTTATTTATTATTGACTTAGAGCCTGATCTTGCAGGTATAAAAGCCCAAATTTTATTTTTTAAAATCATATATTAGTTTTATATTATACTAATTTAAAATATAAATATAATATGAGTTTAATATTAAATGATTTAAAAAATAAAAATATTGTTATCACAGGTGGCCTTGGTTTTTTGGGAAGTCAGTTTGTAAAAGCATTTATTGAAAATCATAGCAATGTAATTGTCCTTGATATAAAATCAAAAGGTAAAATAAAAAATTATCTTAATTCGTCAAAATATTTCACATATTATAAGTGTGACATTACGAAAGAAAAAATACTTAATAAAACTTTATTAAAAATTAAGAAAAAATTTAAAACAGTAGACGTTCTAATAAATAATGCGTTTAATGATTATATACCCAAAAACTCTAAATATAATGGTTTTTCTTTAGAGCGTTTTGATGAAGGTAATTGGAACAATGACATAAACGTTGGATTAAAAGGAGTTTTTTTATGTACAAAAATTTTTGGAAGTCTGATGAAAAAAAACGCAAAAGGTGGAAAAATAATAAATATTTCTTCAGATCTTGGTATCATATCTCCAGACCAGAGATTGTATAAAAATCTTAATTTTAATAAACCAATTACTTATTCAGTAATTAAACACGGGATTATCGGATTAACAAAATATGTAGCTACATATTGGGCAAAAAATAATATTAGATGTAATGCAATTGCTCCAGGTGGAATGTATAATAATCAAAATAAATTATTTATAAATTCAATAAAAAAACTAATACCTTTAAACAGAATGGGCAGAGTCAACGAATATAATTCGATAGTTTTATTTTTATCTTCAGATCAATCATCATATATAACTGGAACAACAGTTGTGATCGATGGTGGAAGAACTATCTGGTAAATAATATAATGAATGTTCTTTTTGTAGGTCTTGGCTCTATTGGACAAAGACATCTGAGAAATATAAAAAAAATCTATCCAAAATCAAAAATATTTGCTTACAGAAGAGTATTTAAAACACCAACTTTAAACAACTCTAATAGAGTTTTAAATGAGCCATTAAAAAAAAAATATAAAATTACTTATGTTAATTCCTTAAGGAAACTAAGTAAGTATAGTATTGATATTGGAATTATCTGCTCACCATCTAACATGCATGTAGACGAATCTATTACACTTTTAAAACAGAATATAAATATCTTCGTAGAAAAACCTCTAGGATCAAGTTTAAAAAATATAAATAAGCTTAATAAATTAGCATTAAAATCAAAAAAAGTTTCGATGGTCGGGTTTCAGTTAAAATTTTGTCCAATCATTAATTTTCTAAAAAAAACTATAAAAAATAAAAAGCTTGGAATAATTAGATATCTTTCCATTCATCATGGAGAGCATATCAAAAATTTTCACACCTACGAAAAATATGAAAATTTATATGCTGCAAGAAAAAAGTTAGGTGGTGGAGTAATTTTAACTCAAATTCACGAAATTGATTATTTGTTGTATTTATTAAGTGATTTTTCGCTTGAAAAAACTGAATCAATAGATTTAAAAATTTCGGATCTTAAAATTGATGTTGAAGATATTTCTTCAAATATATTGGTATTTAAAAACAATAAAAAAGAGAAAGTAATAGCTAACATAAATCTTAATTATTTTGAAGTTCCAAGAAGAAGAGAGATAAATATTATTTTTCAAAAAGCGAGAATAAAAGCAGATTTAATTAAACAAGAAATCATAATTTTAACTCAAAAAAATAAAAAAATTTTAAAATTTCCATATAAAAGAAATGACTTGTTTAAAGAAGAATTAAGATATTTTATAAAAAGTGTTAAATCTAAAAAGAAAGTCAATAAAGATTATGATATCAAAAATGCAATTAGTTCATTAAAAATTGCTTTAAAATTAAAAAATTAGACTCTTTTTTCAGTCAAATTGTTTGTTGGATAAATTAAATTTACACAGTCCCTGCAAGTCTTGTCTAAATAAAATTTTCCCTCTTTATGCATTTTTCGAATATTATTCATCTTTTTAGAGTGCCAAGCATCATAAATTTTAGTATTGTGAATAGAGCCTAAGATTAAGTTTTTATTAAAGCTAACACAGCAAGGACCTATTTTATCATTTTTTATCATAACTCTTTGATAAGGTTGAACACACTTAAATTCTGATATTGGCTCTTCATTTATTTGGTCTGTTGAATAAAACTTTGAGTATTTTTCTGGAGCTTTTCCCTCTGAATTAGGAACCGGTGGAACAAATCTTTGCACTGCAACTATATCAACTTTGTCTTTCCAAAAACTTACAAATTTTTCTAATTCATGTTCATTATGACTCATCTTGCAAAAACTTACTCCTACTATAGGAAGTTTATAATTTCTTTTTTCTTTGAGTTCTAAAAAATATTCGATATTTTTTATAACTTTATTTAAAGGTATGCTTCCAACTCTAACTTTTTTGTAAGTTTCTGGTGTTGCTGCATCCAAACTAAAACGAAGTCGAGTTAAACCAGAGTCAAGAATTTGTTCAGCCCTCTTTTTTGTAAATGCTGATCCGTTATTATTTAACATTATATCAATGAAACCTTTTTTATGAGCGTAATAAATATATTCATGTAAGTTTTTTCTAATAAATGGCTCATTATTACCTTGGGGTTCAACTGAAGGACAATTGTGTTCAGAACCTTCATCAATTATTTTTTTAAAATCTTTAAAATTTAAATAATCACCATCATAATACTCATTCACTTCTTCAGTTGAGGATATTATGCAATGTGAACATTTATAATTACATACTTGATCCATATCTAAGTGAAGAAATAGTGGAAAGTCAGTAACTAACTCCATCTTATTTGCTAAATCCCATTTACGCCTGTACTCTATAAACTTACTACCAATGATTTTTCCTAGTTTTGTATTTATATCTTCTTCTGTTGAAAAAATTTTTACTTTTCCATCAGTGGTATACGATTTATCCAATTTTTTTGTCATAAGAAGTTTTTATACACTTAATAGTCTAATTATAGTATTATTACGAGAAAAATATCATTAATAAACAATTGAAGTACACTTCATTATTAAATGTTAAGTACTATACTTAAAAAAATTGCTTTTTCTTTCAGTTATACGGTTTTAGGTTATATTTTAGTGACGATTTAAATTTATGTTCAAACATCCACTAAATTTATTGTTTACTAGAATTAAAGGAGTTCTTAAAAACAACATTCTCTTAGATAAAAATGAGAGAGATTATATAAATTTTAATCAAACATTTTGGAGGAGAAAAGCTTTTAAATCAAAAAAAATAATATTAATTGATTTATTTCATTGGTATCCATTGATACATTTTTGGAGTTATTTAGTAAATATTCTATCAAAGAAAAAAAAAGCAAATATAAAATATTTTTATTTTTATACGTTTAAAAATAAATTATCTGTTCATAGATTTTTCATAAATAAGCTGGATAAAATATATAAATCATTTAATGTTGAAAAAGGAATTACTAGTTATGATTTTAAATTTAATAAAAATCAAATAGATAAAATTTCAAAAAAATTTGAATCATTAAATAAGAATAAATCAAAATTAAATAACTTTTCTTTAGATGGTATTAAAATAGGCGATTTAATTTATGATAGTTATCTTTTCCAAACTAGAAACTCTACTGTAGACTTCAAAGATCCAATTTTGAAAGAGATTTTTATAGAAGCAAATAAAATATTTTATTCGTGTCAAAATTATTTTAAGAGAAATAATGTTGAGTATTTAATACCAAGTCATGTTTGTTATATACCTTATGGTATTATAACAAGGATCGCTTTAAGAAATAATTCTAAAGTTTACAAAATTAAATGTGAAAACTGGGCAAACGCTTTTTTTAGATTACTAAGAATAAAAAGAAATGCACAAATTGATGAGCAGCCATATTATAATTATAAAAAACAATTTAATAAATTTAACGCTAACGAAAAAAAAAAATATTTAAAAATTGGAAAACAAATTCTTAATAAAAGAATTTCAGGTAAATTTGATACAAACTTGCCTTACATGAAAATAAATCAATTTAGAAGCTCAAGAGTGAATTTAGTAAAAAAATATTCATTAACTAAACCAAAAATTATAATTTTTTCTCACTGTTTTTATGATAATCCACATCGTTTTAGGTATTTATTTTATAATGATTTTTATGAGCAAATTAGACATATATTGGATATATCGTTAGATCTCCAAAAATATGAATGGTTTTATAAACCTCACCCAAATGAGCTAGACGGAAATTTTAGTATTCACAATTTTTTTAAAAAAAATTATCCTTATGTAAATTTTTTAAATAAAAATACTAGTCACAAAAGTATAATTGCTCTAAAGCCTGAGTTAGTAATAACTAATCATGGCACAATTGCACATGAATATGCAAGTTTTAGAATACCAGTTATCAATACAGGAGATAATCCTCACATAAATTATAACTTTAGTTTACATGCAAAAAACAAATCTGATTTAAAAAGAATTATTTCAAACTTTAGTATTTATAAAAAAAAAATTAATTTTGACAAAAAACAAATATATGAATTTTTGTATATGCATTTTGAGTTTTTTCCAAATTTATATAACAGAAAAGATTTGATTGATGATAAATTTTTTGTAAAAAAAAACGTTTTAGACAACCAAAAAAGTTCAATATTAAATTACTATTTAAACAGACATAATTTGGACAATAAAAATTTGAAATTATACATAGAAAATTTTATTAAATTAAATTAAATGCATAATCTATATTGGACACTCAAATTTATACTTAACAACAAAAATAAATATTTAAATAATAATAATAAAAAAAAATTGTCTTAATTGAGTTATTTAATTATAAAGCATCAATTATAAGCAATAGTATCTTCGCAAATGAACTTGCTAAAATAAAAAAAGCAAAAATTGTTGGTTACGAGCCATATTTTTCTGATTATAAAAAAAATATAAAGAGATTTTTTAGTAAATTTAATATTTTTAGTCACTACAGTTTGTATAAGTCATTTGGAATAGATACTCTTATTATCCCTAAAAAAAATCCAAGTTTAGTAGAAATAGATCTAATTTTTAAAAAAATAATGAAAAAAGTTAAATCAAAAAAGGATATTTTAAAGATTAAGATTTATACGATTCTAATAGGCGACTTAATTTATGATGGTTTTCTTAGAGAAAATAGACTTTCCACAATAGATATTGAGTCAAATATATTTCATCAATATTTAAAGCGTTCAATTGAACTATTTTTATACTGGCACGATTATTTTAATAAAAATAATGTTGAAGGTATAGTTTTGAGCCATAGTGTTTATCTGACAGCAATTCCTGTAAGAATAGCATGTCAAAAAAAAATTAAAGTATTTAATGTTGGTTTTTCAAGTGTTTACAGACTGACAAAAAGCAAACCACTTAAATTCTCTTATTTTAAGGAATATCCAGAAATTTTTAATAGCTTTAGCTCAAATATAAAAAGTAAACTTATTAATAATTCAAAAAAAAATATCAAATTAAGATTATCTGGAAAAAAGGATTTATTATACAAACAAAGTCAACCCTTAAAAGAAATTGTATATTCTAAAATAAACATAAAAAAAAATTTAAAAAAAAAAATAATATTAATTGCTGCCCATGATTTTACAGACGCTCCACATGTACATGGGAAAATGTTATTTACTGATTTCTATGAATGGATAGATTATTTAGGAAAAAAATCAAAGCAATTTAATGAATATAATTGGTTCATCAAATTACATCCAGCAGAATATGATGAAAATTTGCATCATGTTAAAGCATTTTTAAATAAATATCCTACTTTGAAATTATTGCCTAAAAATATAAATCATAATGAATTACTTTCTAGAGGAGTAAAATGTGTTTTAACTACTTATGGAAGTATAGCTCATGAATATCCATTTTTTGGAGTACCGGTAATAAATGCTGGTGAAAATCCACATAGTGGTTATAAATTTAGTATAACTCCAATTAATTTTCAAAAATATCATTATTTAATTAACAACTTAGACACTATAAAATTACAAAAGAAATTTATAAATAAAATATATGAGTTTTATTCAATGTATCATTTAGTAGATTATAATATATTTGAAGAACTTGAGTTTTCTGAGAAAAAACTAAATACATATTTTATTTTTAAATATTTTAAAAAAAAATTTAGTAATCCAAAAATAAATAAAATTGAAAAAGATTACAGTAGATTTATTAAGTCTAAAAATAGGAGGCTAATTAAATTTTTATAAATAGTTATAATAATGATTGTATTAAGAATATTAAGTAAAATTGAAAGAACTATAGATAAAATTTATACTTTTTTAATAAAAAAAAGTTTTAAAAGTTTTGGTCAAAACTCGATAATTTCTTACAAATGCAAGATAAATTTTCCCAGGAATATAAGCATTGGTAATAATGTTAATATCTGTAAAAATGTTTGGCTTAATGCAGGTGTCGAAAAAAGAAAAGACAATTTACCTACTCTAAAAATTGGTGATGGTACTTATATAAGTTCATATTCTCACATAAATGCATTTCATAGTGTAGAAATTGAAAATGATGTATTAATTGGTGAAAGCGTTTATCTTGGAGACACAATACATTCTACAAAAGATTATAATATCCCGATAATAAAACAGGAATACCTAAATAAAGGAGAGGTTAAAATTGGAACTGGTTCACATATTTGCAGAAATACAACTATCTCATCAGATTGTATAATTGGTAAAAATTGTGTAATTTCACCAAACACTTTTGTGATACAAAAAGAAATCCCAGATTATTCACTTGCTGTTGGAAATCCATCAACAATAATAGAAGATTATAATAATCAAAATGAGTAATTTAATTAATTTTTGGAAAAAAAAAAAAAATTTAATTTTATGGAAAATAAAACCAAAACAAATTTTAAGTTCGGATAGTACAGGATATAAGTGGTTTCCTGATGGAAAAATTAATGTTTACGAAAATTGTATTTCTAAATATTTAAAAAAAAATCATAATAAAAAAGCATTAATATTTTACGATAAGAATAAAAAAATAAAATATTTAACTTATGGTGAAATTGATATTTTGACTGAAAATTTTTGTCAGATATTACTAAAACAAAGAATTAAAAAAAAAGAAGTAATAACTATCCATGCTTCTGCCTCTATTGAATCTGCTATAGCGATGTTAGCTTGTAGCAGGATCGGAATCACCTTTTCTGTGATTTTTGAGGATTTGCCAGTGATTTCTGTATTAAAAAGAATAGATCTTCTTAAATCAAGATTGGTCATAACACGTGCTAATGAAGACAACCTCCTTAATTTGGTAAAATTGATAAAAAAACAAAATAAAAAAACACAAATTATAAATTTAAATGACACTGACTCTAGTCTTAAAAATGTTCAGCATATTAAAATTTCAAACTTAGAAAAAAAAAAAAAAATTAATAAAAAAATAAACAGTTACCAAAAAAGTAATCACCCGTTATTTATACTTTTTACTTCTGGCTCAACTGGAAATCCAAAAGGAATAATTCATTCTAGCGGAGGATATTTGCTTTACACAAAATATACCTGTAGAAAACAATTTGGTTTAAATAAAAATTCAGTAATGTTTACTGCTTCGGATGCAGGATGGATTAATGGACATACTTATGCATTATTTGGACCACTATCTTTAGGAGCAACTAGTATCCTGGTTGAAAAACCAATAAACATTCTTAACAAATTCTTTTTAAAAGAGATTTTATCAAATAATAAAGTAACAATTTTATACCTACCAGTCACATTGATAAGACTTTTTAGAGGTTTAGTCGGTAATACAAGAATATTTAAGAATAATAATATCTCCTGCTTAGGTTCTATGGGCGAACCATTGGCAAAAGGTATTGCTGAATGGTTTTCCAAAACTTTTAAAAACAATAAGTTACCAATTGTAAATACTTATTTTCAAACTGAGACTGGAGGTATTATTTCATCTCCTAAATATAATTTTAAAAAAGTTAATGTTTCTCATGGTACTGTTGGAAAACCAGTAAATAAATATTTAAAACTTAAAATTCATAAAAAAGATAAATCTAAAACTGGAGAGATAAAAATTGCAAATTCATGGCCTGGAGTATTAATAGGAGTTATAAATGGAAAAAAATATTTTAATAACTATTGGGATAACAATAGAAATTTCAAAATGTTTGATATTGGCAAATTCAACAAATTTGGTCTTCTAGAAGTATATGGTAGAAATGATGATGTAATTAATATTCGTGGACACAGAGTTGGATCTGGTGAATTAGAAACAATTATTCTAAGTAACAGAGAAGTGAAAGAAGCATGCGTAGTACCAATTGAAGATAGTTTAGAGGGTAATAGACTTGTTGTTTTTTATTCAATAATTAATAATTCAAAAAGTAAAAATATAGAGAGCAAAATAGAATATTCATTAATTAAAAATTTTGGAGGATTTATTAAACCAAGATATATAATTCGATTATCGAACCTTCCAAAGACTAAAAGTGGAAAAATACTTAGAAGAGTATTAAAAGTATTGATAAGAGACCCTGAAGAAAAAAATATTGGTGATCTAAGTACAATTATTGATAAAAAGATAATAATAGAAGCTAGAAAAAAAGTTAAATTTGCAAGCAATGAATGAAAAAGATTTCATAAAATTGATTAAAAAAAGTATTAATGAAAAAAAACAGGATATTCATCTTAGTACAAAATTAAAAGATATAAAAAAATGGGACAGCTTAGCAAATGTAAGAGTGGTATTAGATTTAAATAGACAATTTAAAAAAAAAATTGATATGAATAAAATATTAAATTTTAGAACTTTAAAAGAACTTTATGAATTTATTAGGAAAAAATGATTAAATATATATACAAATTAATAAGAAAATTTTCTGAAATAGATAAAATTAATAGCAAAATAGACAAACTAAGATTAAACCAGGGTAAAATTTTAGATAAATATTTAAAAGATATTTCTCTAAGTGATTTAAATAAACTTCATTATGGTATTTTTTCACAATTTAATGAAGATAGTATTATTCAATTTTTGATTCAAAATTTAGAAATTCAAAACAAAATTTTTATTGAAATTGGAGTAGAAAATTACGAGGAAGCTAATACAAGATATCTACTCGAGAACAATAATTGGGAAGGAATGATATTAGATAATTCGAAAGAAAACATAAGTTTCATAAAAAAACAAAACTACTATTGGAGATATAAATTAAAAGCAGAAAAAGAATTTGTAAATGTGGAGAATATAAATGGCATAATACAAAAATATAAATATCCAAAAAATATTGGATTATTATCAATAGATGTTGATGGAAATGATTATTGGATATGGAATGCTATCAAAACAATAAATCCAGACATATTAGTTATAGAATATAATGCCTTATTTGGTCTAAATAAAAGTCTTACTATCAAATATGATGCTAATTTTAAGAGACCTGATGTAGGGATATATAAATGTTTATATGGTGCTTCATTAAAAGCGTTAACAGAACTATCAGATAAGAAAGGTTACTCATTAGTTGCAACTAACTTAAATGGTAATAATGCATTTTTTGTCAAGAATTCTTTGTTAAACGAGAAAGTATATAAGCAAGATTATACTACTTGTTATAAAGAGAATAGCTTTAAGGAATACGTTGGTGAAAACAGCGAAATAAATTATCCAACAAAAAAAGAGATAGAAGAATTATTAAACAATAAAAATGTAATAGAAGTTTAATTACTAGTTTAATGATTAGAAAAAAAATATTAATTTTAGGTAAAAACGGATTTTTGGGCAAAAGTTTGTCTGCAAAACTAAGTAAAACAAACTTTGTTATAAGTTTTGGAACTAGAAAAAAACGAGGGCAAGAAATAATACTAAAAAACCTACTTAAAATTAATTATAGATTTGATTATATAATTAATTGTGCAGGTGATGGTACGGTCAAAAATTCTTATAAAACAAAATTTAATAATGATCTTGAAATAACTAAAAATATCATCGAATTTATTATCAAGCATCAACCAAAATCTGAATTAATACATATTTCTACTGCATCTGTTTTTGGAAACTCAATAAGAAATAATAGTTTAAAGCCCATTTCACCATATGCATCTAGAAAGTTATCTTGTGAAAAGACAATTATAAAAAAATTAACAAATAAAAAAATTAATTATAAAATTTTACGTTTTTTTTCTGTTTATGGGAATGGATTAAAAAAACAAATTTTATGGGATGCATGCAAAAAAATAGAAAAAAAAAATCTCATTTTTTTTGGGACTGGAGAAGAAGTGAGATCATGGATGCATATTGATGATTTTTGTCGAATACTTATAAAAATTATGAATTTTAACAAAAGTAAAAAGAAAATTTTTAATTTATGTGGAACTCAGATATTAAAAAATAGAGATTTGTTATTATTAATATTTAAAGCTTATGGCACGAAATATAAGCCAAAATTTAATTTGATTAAAAATAAAGGAAATCCAAATTATATGTTTATAAAGAACTGTGATCTTAAACTTATAAAATTTAAGCAAAAAATTGATCTCACTTATGGAATAAAGAAATATATTAAATGGGTAAAAAAAATATAAATTTAGGTTTTCTATTTCCAAGTGATACTAAGTGGACAGGAGGAGTTAATTACTTTATTTCTTTAGTAACATCTCTTAGTTTAATACAGAGTAAAAATCTTAAGTTTATAATAATTGCAAACCAGAATAATAAATCACTTTTAAAATCTAATAAAATAAATAAAAAAAATATTACTTATACAAATTTCTTTAATGATAACCATATACTTAATTTAATTAGAAAAGTTTTACTTTTTATATTTAGAGAAGATTATGTGTTGAATTATTTTTTAAATAAATACAAAATTAATCTTTTTTCGCATTATAAACCTATAAAAAAAATTAAATCATTGTGCTGGATACCTGATTTACAACATTTATATTTAAAGAAAAATTTTAATGAAAATGAAAGAAGAAGAAGAGATAAATTATTTTCTCAATATCTAGATAATTCTCATGCTATTATTGTGAGTAGTGAAGACACAAAAAAAAAATTATTCAAAAATTATAAAAAAGCAAAGAATAAAAAAATAAAAGTTTTAAACTTTGTTCCAAAGATGAACCTAAATAAACTTAATTATTTAGACAAAAAAAAATATGAATTGAAAAAATCATATTTATATATTCCCAACCAGTTTTGGCCTCATAAAAATCACGAAATTCTTATTAAATGTGCAAGAGAGTTAAAAATAAAAAATTATTATATTCAATTTGTTATGTCAGGAAATAATACAATTAAAAAAAGATATTATGATTCATTAATAATGCAAATTAAAAAATTGAAGTTAAACAATTATTTTTATTATGTTGGAATGATACCTAAAGACGATGTATCTAAATTAATTTTTAATTCTAAAGCAGTAATAAACCCATCTTTATTCGAAGGATGGAATACTGGTGTTGAAGAATCAAAGATATTAAAAAAAAAAATTATACTTTCGGACATACCTGTGCATAGGGAACAAGGTTTAACTAATGCAATTTTCTTTGAAAAAAATAACCACAAACAGTTAGCTGAGATTATAATGGGTCTAAAATACAAAAAAAATACAAATTTAAAAAAAATTAAGAATGAATATGAAATTTCAAGAAAAAATTTCGCAAAAAATTATTTTGATATAATTCAAGACTAGTATTTAGAATTTATGAGTATTTCGTTACTCTCCAATGATTTATATTGACTAAAATTATTAAATTTTTTTTTTTTTCTAGCAGTTTTTAAAAAAAAATTTACACTTTTTTCTAATGATTTTTCATAATCTAAAAAATAGTTTATTTTAATTTTTTCTTTTATCTTAGGTTTAATAAATTTATTATTTTTATCTTTATTTATAGCTGGCCCAAAAATTTTTATTTCTTTTTCATCTTGAAGGATATATCCATTATTAAATATAAAAAAAATATTTCTGTAAAATGCTGTTGAATAACTTGCAAATAAATCTATCTGTGCTGCATTATTGGTTTCCAGTCTTACATTGCAGGTGTCATAGCTGGATCCCAGATTAGATATTTTTTTTAAACTGATTCTTGAGTTTTTTTTTAAATTAAAGTAATAATTTATTAAATCCAAATAGTGTATTAATACCATTTCATAAATTCCTAAATTATTTTTATTTTTTTTTGATCGCCAATCTTTTTTATATTCTTCTGTAAGGCCATACCCATGAGTCAAATTAATATTAGCATAAATTAAATTTCCAAGTTTATGTTTTTTTACTTTGTTTAAAATATCTGCTAGAATTGAAAATCTAAAATTAAAATTGAAGTATACTTTTGAAATATTAATTTTAGATAAATATTTTAAATGTGAGTTTTTAGTTACAGGTGGTTTTTCACAAAATATATATCTATTTTTGTATAAATCTCTCAAGTAGTTATAATGAGTGTTATTTGGTGTGAGAATAAAAATAATTTTACATTTTTTTAAATCATTATATTTTTTAATATCATAATATTTAGGTGCATCAGGTTTATATATAAAAAACTTGTAATTATTTTTTTTTAGAATTCTCTTTATTCTTCTTGCATGTTTTCCATCGCCAATAATTCCTATTTTCATACAAATGTAGCACCACATCTGTCACAAGGATTTACGGAACATCTTTTTTTAGCTAAATGTTTATTTCTTAATTCTTCTATTATTTTATTATTCCAAATATCCCTGATAGAATTCTCAGTAACATTACCAAAAGAAAGATAGCTTTTATAATCTGCATCACATGGATTTACTTTACCATCAAACCAAACGTACATTCGGTCCCATAAATTTTCGCAAGGATCACTTATATTATCGTGTTTCGTATTTTCATATGTATTCCATCTTTCTAGAGGATAACTTGCGGTTACATGATCTGATCTTTTGATCCAAAAGTCTCTAAATTTTTCTCTATTTAGATCTTTTTCATTGTCAATTCCAGACACTCTTATTTCAGTAACCTGGTAATCATATTCTTTTCTAATTTGAAAAAGCATATCTACATTTTTTACGATTTTTTCAAAATTACTGTTCTTTCTTAATCTCTCATATTCATCTTTTTGATAATGATCTGCAGAAATCACTATTTGGGTTATCTTATTTTTAAATATTGAATGACAAAATTTTTCAGATAGAAAACTTGCATTTGTATTAATTTTTATCTCAAAAATATTTTCTTTTTTACTCAGATAATCAAGCATTTTATCAAATTCCTTGTGAAGTGTTGGTTCTCCTCTGCTTGCTAAAGTTATAGCACCTGTTCCAATTGTATTTGCTTCATCAACAATTTTTTTAAATAAATCAAACTTCATGACCCCCATGAATGGTTTTTTTGTAAAACTTTTGTCTGTTTGAAAACAAAACGGGCATCTCAAATTGCAGGTAGAAACTGGTTCAATAAGAAGATATGGCGGATATCCTAAATTAATTTTTTTTTTTCCTGCCTCCAAAAATTTATATCTAAAAACAATATATTTGAATATTTTTAAAATATCATTGCTATTATTGTTAATATAAATTTCTAAATGTTTATTAATTGTAAAATTTAACTTCGCATTCTTTTTCAAATAATTAACAATAGTAATTGCATGACTATCGTTTACTTTATAGGAGTATTCTTCGATGGTGTCTATATTGGATAAAAGAATTTTCTCAATTTTTATTTGATCTACATTTTCTGAAATAGAAAACTGACTTATTTTACCGGCACCAAGACCGATTGGAATTATAGCATTTTTACTCATAGATATATATTTCATAATTACCAGTTATTTAATAAATAGTCTAAAATAATTTACTCAGTTTTTGGTTAAAAAATGAAATAAAATAAAAATATATTGCAATTGTTACTTAATTAATATTTTGCTTAATTATAATTAAATTTCTTAGATTTTAATTATTTAGTTTATTTTTAATTTCAATATAAGTTAAAATATATGAAAAAAATTTTAATTACAGGATCTGCTGGTTTCATAGGCTATCATTTATCAAAAGCACTCTCAAAAAAAAATAAAGTGATAGGTATAGATAGTTTTGAAAGAAAAAAATTTAATAAAATTTCAAATGATAGAATTTCAGATTTAAGAGGTAATAAAAATTTCAAATTTATAAGATTAAGTATTACTAATTTAAAAAAAATGGAAAAGCTATTTAAAAACAATTATTTTGATATAGTTATTAATCTTGCAGCAATTCCAGGTGTAAGAGAGTCTTTTATTAATCCAGACATATATTTCAAAAATAATATCGAAGGTTTTTACAATATTTATATGCTGTCTATAAAAAATAAAGTAAAACTTTTTTTGTTTGGATCATCTTCTTCAGTTTATGGAAATAATAAAAATTTTAGTACTGACAATCCAATAAGTTTTTATGCTTCTACAAAAAAATGTAATGAGATTATAGCACATTCTTTCCTTCTAAATTCAAAGATGA
>MDTA01089180.1_pt1 | contig 23621 bp, 27 predicted proteins | sample 811151 | NCBI WGS metagenome assembly MDTA01 (sample SAMN05326648, study PRJNA326480) | marine metagenome | isolation source: seawater | place: Indian Ocean: South | collected 2010
TATTCATCACAAATGGACCACCTCTAGCAATAGGTTCGCCTATTGGCTTTCCAGCTATGAATAAAAACTCAGATTTTTTGATTGAGTTAACCTTAAGCTTACTGCCTCGTTCAAGCAAAATTAAGTTTGAGTCAGTTGTTTTGTAATGTTTTTTTTCTCCAATTTTTAGTTCACCTTTTAAAAGATATATAAAGGAGTTGTGTCCATCTGGAACGTCACAATTAAATTCTTTTCCTTCGTTTAAAACTACATGAAAATATATTGGTTTAACGTTATGATTTTTTTCAGGACCCTCAGCTTTATGATATTTTCCAGCTATAACTTTTACTATTTTTTCACTGTCTTTATGCTCACCTAACTCATTGCCTTTAATGTAAAGATATTCCGGCTTATTTTTTTTCATTTTGGCTGGCATATTGATCCAAAGTTGAAATCCCAATAATTTCCCCTCTCTCATTGCAGGCATTTCTGAATGAATAATACCTCTACCAGTTTTCATCCACTGCACATCTCCAGACTGCATTATACCTTTAGCACCAGTACTATCTTGGTGTTCAAATTCTCCGTTTAACATGTATGTTACAGTTTCTATTCCTCTGTGTGGATGCGGAGGAAAGCCAGCAATATAATCGTCTTTATTGTCCGATCCAAATTCATCAAGCATTAAAAAAGGGTCAACATAATTTGCTTCAGGTGTTCCAATGCTTCTTTTTAATTTTACCCCCGCTCCATCTGAAGCGTTTAAAGCTTTAATAATTTTTTTTACTTCGATTTGTGACATACTTTTAATATATAAAATGTTTAAACTATATCAAGTAGCTGCGTTAAGTTGTCGACTTCATTTTTTGGTTGATAATCAAGGATATCAAAATGTGAATTGTTTCTATTTACCCAAATTGAGTTATAACCAAAGTTTCCACCTCCTGAAACATCCCATGTGTTAGCACTCAAAAAAGTTATTTCATTAGCATTAATATTATATTTTTTTACAGGTATTTCATATACTCTTGAGTCAGGTTTAAAAACTTTTACCTCTTCAATTGAAAAAAGATCATCAAATAAGTTTTTAAGATTATTACTTGAAACTAATTCATTTAGAAGAGAAGGGGTCCCATTTGAAAGTATAGCAAGTTTTAATTTTTTATCTTTTAGATTTTCTAAAACTTTTTTTACTTCTGGATATGGTGACAAAACTTTATAGAGTTTAAGTAATTCATTTTTCATACCTTTATCGATGTTAAAAACTTTCATAGATTTATCTAAACTGTCCTCTGTAATCTCCCAAAAATTTTTATGTTTTTTCATTAAACTTCTAAGCCAAGTGTATTCAAGCTGAGTAGTTCTCCAGTAATTCGCAAAAGCCTCCCACTTATTACCTATTTTACTTTTGCATTTTTCTGCGGCTGAATTAACATCGAACAGCGTGCCATAAGCATCAAACACTATAGCTTTTGTATTCATTTTCTTTCAATATTATGTGAACCATCGCAAATTGGTGGGTCACTAGTTTGTTTACAAGTGCAGAAAAATAATTTTTTGGACTGATCAGCTTTATATGGAATAGGCTTAAAGTTCGTTCCTTTGTGAGAACCATCACACATTGGTTGATTTAAACTTTTACCACATGAACACCAATAGTAAGATTTTCCCTCAACTACATCTATACCAATAGGAGTCTCTCCAGCTCTTTCACCTTTTGCCATAACAAGCTCCTTTAATTGAATTTATTTTTTTTATATTATACATTTATTTATGAATATTAGATTATATCATCCAAACAGTATAGTTGAAAATACTACCGGTCTACTTTCAAAAGAACACACTCATTACATTGTTAACGTAATGAGATTAAAAAGAGGATCTGAAATTAACTTTTTTAATACAGAAGGTGAGTGGAAAAGTGAAATTATTTTTTTAGATAAAGATAGGGTTGAAGTCAAATATCTAGAAAAGATTAAACAAGCAAGCTGCTTATCTAAAATTGAACTGGCAATTTGTTTAGTCAAAAAGAGTCCGATGGAAAGTATTTTTCAAAAAGCTGCTGAACTTGGTGTAGGAAAAATAATTCCAATAGTCTCAGAGAGAACTGAAGTTAAAGAATTAAATTACGATAGAGCAAATAAAATTGTAATAGAAGCAACAGAGCAATCTAACCAACTCGCTCCTGCAAAGATTACAGAAGTAATGAAATTGAGAGATTTTTTAAAAAATTTAGATGGAACTTCAAAAATTTTATTTGCTGACGTTAATTCCAAGTACATTCTAAATGCAGAAGATTTAAAAGATAGTAAATCTTTATGTATTTTAATCGGTCCTGAGGGCGACTTTTCACCTGCAGAACGTGAGACAATCCTTAAAAATCCTGCCGTTAAACCTTTTACGTTATCAAAAAACATTCTTAGGTCTGATACTGCTGTTATAAGTGCTATTTCTCTTGTAAATTTTATCAATAATAATCATTAATTGTCGCATTTATTGAATTTGTTAAAGTATTAAAAAGTTGTATAAAAAATAAGATGTACAGATTTATAGTTAATATAATTTTTCTATTAATGCCGTTTAACCTCTATGCAGAGCAGCCAAAAGATTGGCAACTTGGTTTTCAAAAAGCTGCATCGAAAAGTATGGAAGATATTGTGTGGTTTCATGATTATATGTTACTACCAATAATTACTGCAATAACAGCTTTCGTTCTATTTTTAGTTATTTATGCATGTATTCGATTTAGAGCTTCGAGAAACCCTGTGGCTTCAACAACAAGTCATAACACATTAATAGAAATTATTTGGACATTAGTACCTTGTTTAATTTTAATAGTTATGGCGGTTCCATCTTTCAAAGTTTTATACTCGCAAGATGAAATTCCTCCTGCTGATGTAACAATCAAAGCTATTGGTTATCAATGGTATTGGGGGTATGAGTACCCAGACGAAAACATAGAGTTTGACTCTTATATGATTGAGGACAAAGATTTACAGCCAGGTCAGCCACGTCTCCTTTCTGTTGATAATGAAATTTTCGTTCCAGTAAACAAAGTAGTTAAAGTTTTAATTACTGCTAATGACGTACTCCATGCATGGGCTCTCCCTTCTTTTGGAGTTAAACGAGATGCGGTACCTGGCAGAATTAATGAAACTTGGTTCAAAGCAGATAGAACAGGAACTTTTTACGGTCAATGTTCAGAGTTATGTGGTATTAAACACGCATTTATGCCGATTACAGTAAACGTTGTTTCTGAGGAGGAATATGAAAAATGGCTAGTTGAAGCCAAAGAAAAATTTGCTAAAAATAATAATGTAGAAAAAAATATTATGATAGCTAAAAAAGTTTTGGAGGAAAAAAAATAAATTTATGTCAACTATAACAGCAGGTTCTCACGATCATACGCCGTACGGATGGAGAAGGTGGGCTTATTCTACTAATCATAAAGATATTGGAACCATGTATCTTATCTTTGCAATTATTGCAGGATTAATAGGTTCAATTTTTTCAGTGTTAATGAGAATGGAGCTCATGCACCCTGGTGATGGTATTCTCGGCGGAAACCATCATTTATATAATGTTCTGGTCACAGGACATGGATTAATAATGATTTTCTTCATGGTAATGCCTGCGATGATCGGCGGATTTGGAAACTGGTTTGTACCTATAATGATTGGGGCACCAGACATGGCCTTTCCAAGAATGAACAATATTTCTTTTTGGTTATTACCTGTTTCTTTAATATTGCTTTTGGCGTCAATATTTGTTGATGGTCCTCCAGGCCAATCAGGAGTTGGAGGAGGATGGACAATTTACCCACCACTTTCATCCAAAACTGGTCAACCAGGACCAGCGATGGATTTGGCAATTTTAAGTTTACATATAGCAGGGGCCTCATCTATTCTCGGCGCAATTAATTTTATCACTACTATTTTAAATATGCGAACACCAGGTATGACACTACATAAAATGCCATTGTTTGCGTGGTCAATTCTTGTTACGGCATTTTTACTTCTTTTATCTTTACCTGTTTTGGCAGGAGCCATTACAATGTTATTAACTGATAGGAATTTTGGAACAGCTTTTTTTGAAGCACAAACTGGCGGAGACCCAGTTTTATTTCAACATTTGTTTTGGTTTTTTGGGCACCCTGAAGTTTATATTTTGATTTTACCAGGTTTCGGTATGATAAGTCACATTGTTTCAACATTTTCAAAAAAACCAATATTTGGTTATCTTGGAATGGCTTATGCAATGGTAGCAATAGGGGTTGTTGGTTTCGTGGTTTGGGCTCATCACATGTATACTGTAGGTTTAGATACAGATACAAAAGCCTATTTTTTAGCTGCAACTATGATAATAGCTGTACCAACAGGTATCAAAGTTTTCTCATGGGTTGCTACTATGTGGGGTGGATCAATCAGTTTTAAAACACCAATGCTTTGGGCGATTGGTTTTATTGTGTTGTTTACACTTGGAGGAGTAACCGGAGTAGTTCTGGCTAACGCTGGAGTGGATACCGCACTTCATGATACTTATTATGTAGTGGCTCACTTCCACTATGTATTGTCTTTGGGCGCCGTATTTGCAATTTTTGCTGGTTTTTATTATTGGTTTAGCAAAATGTCTGGATACGAATATTCGGAGTTTTTAGGTAAATTACATTTTTGGTTAACTTTTATTGGTGTAAATTTAATTTTCTTTCCACAACATTTCTTAGGACTTGCGGGCATGCCTAGAAGGTATGTTGATTATCCCGATGCGTTTGCAGGATGGAATTATATATCATCTATTGGATCATATATTTCATTGATTGGTGTTGGCGTATTTCTAATTAACTTGCTTTACTCATTTATTAAGAAAAAAGCAGCAAATAAAAATCCGTGGGGAGAGGGAGCTACAACTTTAGAGTGGACTGTTTCTTCACCACCCCCGTTCCACACTTTTGAGGAATTACCAAAGGTAAAATAAATTGCAACATACATTAATTAAAACAAAAAATTATAAGGCTTCAGCATTAAATTTTGAGTCCTTCTTTAACTTGATGAAACCAAGAGTGATGTCTCTTGTTTTATTTACTTGTATGGTAGGATTGGTAATAGCACCCGCGGAAGTGAGTCTCTTAAACTCAATAATTTCGTTGATTGCTGTTGCTATTGGAGCTGGAGCGGCAGGAACATTAAATATGTGGTATGAGTCTGATCTAGACGCAATTATGACTAGGACGTGTTTGAGACCTATTCCAACGGGGAGGGTCACCAAAACACAAGCATTACTATTTGGTTTAGTACTTTCTATACTATCAGTTTCTTTATTATTTTATTTTTCAAATTTTGTTTCTGCTTTTCTGCTTTTTTTTACAATATTTTTTTATTTTTTCATCTACACAGTATGGCTTAAAAGACGAACACCTCAAAACATTGTAATCGGTGGAGCTGCAGGCGCTTTACCGCCGGTAATTGGCTGGGCAATAGCCACTGGATCATTAACGATTGAGCCAATAATTTTGTTTTTAATAATTTTTTTGTGGACACCTTCGCACTTTTGGGCATTAAGTTTATATAAAACCCAAGACTATAGAAAAGCAAACATTCCTATGTACCCAATAATTTATGGGGTAAAAAAAACAAAAATAAATATTTTTATTTATTCAATATCAATGGCACCAATTATTGCGTCACCGTATTTTTTTGATTTTGCATCATTATTTTACTTTATTCCAGCAATTTCATTAACAACTTATTATGTTTACTTGTGCTATAATTTATTAACAACAAAAAAGAGTAATCTATCGAACTTAATTGCAAGAAAGATATTCATATACTCAATTTTTTATTTATTTATAGTTTTTTTACTAATTTTAGTGGATAATTTTTTTATAAGATTTTATGGATAAAAAAAAGAAAAATTTCTTAACAGCGCTATTTCTTGTTGCTTTTATTTTATTTTTATTTTTTTTAACGTTTTATAATGTTGGAATTTACAATAGAGAAATTTGATTATGAATAAAAAAACTCTCACACCAATATTTTTAGTTTCAATTTTTGTTTTGATGTTAGGTTTATCATTTGCAGCTGTTCCACTTTACGATCTTTTTTGCAGAGTAACAGGATTTGGCGGAACTACCCAAAACGCTCAAAATAAAGAATTACCCAAAATAGTTGTAAACCAAAAATATAAAGTAAGATTTGACACTAACTCAAACGGAGCTTTGGCTTGGAAATTTTACCCAGAGGTGAATACATTAAGTTTAAAACCAGGTGAAGTTCATACCGTTAAGTTTTTTGTCGAGAATGATTCTCTTGAACCAACATCTGGATCAGCGACATTTAATGTTTCACCACCAACATTTGGAGTTTATCTAAATAAGATCGGGTGTTTTTGTTTTGAAAAACAAACCCTGAAACCAGGTCAAAAAAGAGACTTTGTGCTCACATTTTTTTTAGATCCTAAAGTAGTCGATGATAAAAAAACTAGCAAAATTTCTGATGTGACACTATCATTTACTTTTTTTCCATCAGATTATTATAAAAAGGATAAAGCTTAAAAATGTCTTCAGGAGAAAAAAAACATGACTATCATCTAGTAGATCCAAGTCCATGGCCAATATTTACCTCTTTTGCGAGTTTAATACTTGCTGTTGGTGCAGTTTATTATTTCCACACTAAAACTTTATGGCTACTTTTAGTTGGTACAGCATTATTATTTTATGGGGCTTTTATGTGGTTCAGAGACGTGGTCGATGAAGCAGAAAAACAAGGTCATCATACGTTGGTTGTCCAAATAACACACAGATACGGTATGACACTATTTATAGCTTCTGAGGTTATGTTTTTTGTTGCATGGTTTTGGGCTTTCTTTAATGCCAGTCTATTCCCGACTGAAGCAATAGGTAAAGTTTGGCCTCCAGCTGATATAAAAACTTTTGATCCCTGGGATATACCTTTAATTAATACTTTAATTCTACTTTTATCGGGCACGACAGTCACATGGGCACACCACGCGATGTTAGAGAATGATAGAAAAGGTTTAGTAAATGGTTTGATAGCAACCGTATTTTTAGGTTTTATCTTTTCTTGTTTTCAAGCGTACGAATATCATCATGCAACTTTTACTATTGATGGAAACATCTATGGTTCAACATTTTATATGGCTACAGGATTTCATGGTTTTCATGTTATTATAGGAACAATTTTCCTTGCTGTATGTTTATATAGGTCAATAAAAGGTCATTTTAAACCAGATCATCACTTTGGATTTGAGGCAGCAGCTTGGTACTGGCATTTTGTAGATGTAGTATGGCTCTTTCTTTTTGCTGCTATTTATATCTGGGGAAGTTAAAAATAATTGAAAAAAATTTCATTTAGTATTTTCGTTTTTTTTTCTATCCTGCTTTTTTGTTCACTCGGAACTTGGCAGGTATATAGATTGCAATGGAAATTAAATTTGATAAGCGAGATAAACAACGGTTTAAAATCGGAACCTATTTCTTTTTCAAAAAATAACATAAAAAATTACCAAAAAGTAAAATTTACCGGGACATTTAATTTTGAAAAACAAATTTATCTATATAGTTTAAATAATAGTGGTGCCCCAGGTTATGAGGTATTGACTCCACTAAAAACACAATTTAATGAAATTTTACTAATTAATAGAGGTTGGATAAAAAAAGACCTTAAAAACAGTAGTGAAATCAACTCGATTAATAAAAATAAATTTAGTGGTATACTAAAAAAAATTATTAAACCAAACCCATTTAAACCAGATAATGATTTAGAAAATAATATTTGGTACTCATTAAATTTAGAGGATTTAAAAACTTTTACTGGTTTTGAGATGGGAAATTATATTTTACATTTACAAGACAGCCATAATGAAATGATAAAACCAAAAATAATCACACCAAATTTGCCTAATAATCACCTCAAATACGCAATAACATGGTACTCAGTAGCACTATCAATTTTGATTTATTTTTTATACTTTAAAAAAAAACAATGAATTATATTAGCACTAGAGATAAAAAAACTTACTTTGATTTTAAAAGTATTTTTTTGAGGGGTTTGGCTTCCGATGGTGGATTATTTTTACCTGAAAAATTAAGAAAATATAGTAAAGACGATTTACAAAGATTAAGTAAATTAAATTATTTTGATTTAGCCTCTGAAATAATATCAAATTTTTCAGAACCATTTTTGAAAAAAGATAAAATTAAATCAATTATAGAAAAAGCTTATGTTAATTTCGACTCAAAAGATGTGGTTAAATTAAATAAAATAAATGGAGTAAATCTTCTTGAACTATACCATGGCCCAACGCTGGCATTTAAAGATATTGCTATGCAAGTTATCGGATTGATTTTCGATGAAATTGATCTGAATAAAAAAAAAATAAATATTGTTGTTGCTACTTCAGGAGACACAGGTTCCGCTGCTATCGCAGCTTTAAAAGAAAAAAAAGACATAAATCTTTTTATCCTTCATCCTTATAAAAAAATTTCTGATATTCAAAGAAAAATTATGACAACTTGCGTCTCCAGCAATATCTTCAATATTGCTGTGAAAGGAAATTTTGATGACTGTCAAAAAATTGTTAAGCAGATGTTTAATGATGAAAAATTTAGAGAAAAAATAAATATGTCTGGAGTTAATTCTATTAATTGGGCGAGAATTGTTTGTCAAATAGTGTATTATTTTTACGCTTACTTCAAAATGCAATCAAAAATTAATTTTGCAGTTCCAACTGGAAACTTTGGTGATGTTTATGCAGGATTTGTTGCAAAAAAAATGGGGCTACCTATCAATAAACTTATCGTAGCAACTAATAATAACGATATCCTTTTTAGAGTAATTAATTCAGGTGAATATAAACCCTTAAAAGTAAAACCATCACTATCTCCGAGTATGGACATTCAAGTTGCTAGCAACTTTGAAAGACTGTTATTTCATATTTTCAAAGAAGACGATAAAAAAGTTAAGATATCAATGCAAAAATTAAGTGATGAAGGTTTTTTTAAATTAGAAAAAGATGAGCTCAATATTCTTCAGAATGATTTTGAAGCAGAAAGAGTAGATGATTCTGAGACTTTGAGAATAATTAAAGATTTTTTTGTAAATTATGGTTTTATTCTCGACCCCCATACCGCAACAGCTGTTGGAGCATCATATAAAATTAAAAATGAGTCTAAAACTGTAATTCTAGGAACAGCTCATCCCTTTAAATTTTTAGATACAATCAAGTTAGCTATAGGAAAAAAAATAGAACCGCCAAAAAAATTTTTAGGTTTAACAGAAAAAGTTGAAAAATTTGAAATACTAGATAATAACTTAGTTGAATTAAAAAAATTTATTTTAGATAAAATATAATGAAACTCAAGATAGGAAACAAAATACCGAGCGCATAATTATTTTACTTAGATCAAAATAATGACGCTAAAAAAATTGATATTCTTGATCTATGTAAAAATAATAAAGTTTTAATTTTAGGTATGCCATGAGCATTTACCAAAACATGTTCTGCATTACATCTTCCTGGTTATATAAAAAATTACGATTTAGCTCTTAAAAAAGGTATTACTAAAATAATTTGTATTGCCGTAAATGACCCAAATGTTATGAAGGCTTGGGGAGAGAGTCAAAATACTGGAACCAAGATACTTATGGTTGGCGATCCTTTTATAAAATTCACTCAAGCCATTGGGGCTGAAGTAGATAAATCAGTAAAAGGTCTAGGAATACGATCAAATAGATACACAATGTTAGTAGAAAATGGGATTGTTAAAAAAATAGAGGAAGAAAAAGAAACTGCTATGTGTGAATTATCAGCTGCTGAAAACTTTCTCAAAGCTATTTAGTTTTTTCAACAGCTAGCTTATCAGCTAAATTGTTAAGTTTATCATTAGAGTGAGCTTTAACCCATTTCCAAATAACTTTATGTTTTTGGCAAGAATTATCGAGTTTTAGCCAAAGATCTTTGTTTTTTACAGTTTTTTTGCTCGAGCTTTTCCAATTATTCAGCTTCCACTTTTTAATCCAGTCAGTAATTCCGTTCTTTACATATTTTGAATCTGTATAAATGGTAATTTCAGTTTTTTTTTTTATCTTTTTTAAAGCCATTATAGGAGCTGTTAATTCCATCCTATTATTTGTTGTATTATTCTCACATCCAGAAATATTGTACTGATCTTTACCATCTAAAATTATAGCTGCCCAACCTCCTTTTCCAGGATTCCCTGAACACGCGCCATCTGTATAAATTTTTATACTCATTAAAAATAATAGTCTTCAAAACTCTTTGAGTTTTTATGAAATTCTAGTCTTTTCAAATACTCTATGGGGTCCTTAACTTTTACCATAGCCCCCTCAACAGTATTAATTGCATCAAAAACTCTAGTTAGTAAAAATCTTAAGGATGCACCTTGTGACAAAATTTTAATGCTATCTCTCTCTTGTGTTGTTAATTTTCGAACTGATGTATATCCATCAATAAATTTTTTAGCCTTTGTGACATTAAAACTTAAATTATCTTTTACACCATCAAAACATAACGCATTAAAACATATTGCTATCTCAAAAGCATAATAGTCATTACATGAAAAATAAAAATCAATTATTCCACTAAAATTGTCTCGAGTGAAAAAGATGTTATCTTGGAATAAATCTGCATGTATAATTCCTTTAGGTAATTTTTCGGGCCATTTTTTTTCTACATCACTTAAATTTTCCTCTATAAGATTTGGTAAATCAACATGAATGCTTGAACATTTTTCTTTTACAGAATTAAAGATTTTTCTCCAAGAACCAATTGATAAATCATTCTCTCTACTAATTTTATAAAATTTTGTAATCTCATGTAGTTTAGCAACTTCCCTCCCTATTTCACCGCAATTATTTGGAGTAAGAATTTCTTTGGCTTTACCCTCTAAAAAGGAGGTAATCATTAATTTTTTTTCCTTATATTTCGAAATAGCTTGATTATCATTATTTAAAATAGGAACTGGACATTTGAATTTAGCATCATTCAATTTCAACATAAGATTAGAAAAAAAGGGAAGATCTTGTTCTTTTACACGTTTTTCATAAATTGTTAGAATATATTTTGTATTATTTACCTTTAAGAAATAATTAGTATTTTCAATTCCCTCTTTAATTCCATGAAAAGAACTTAAATTACCAATAGAATAATTAGATAATATATTTTCAAAATCTTTTTGATCAAATTTAGTATATACAGCCATCAATTTAATTCTTTTGGAAGTTTAAAAACAACTTTTTCTTCCGCCACTTTTATTTCTTTTATGGAAACGTTAAAATTTAATTTAATTTCATTAATTAAATTTTGCACTAATCTTTCTGGTGCAGAGGCTCCAGAAGATATTCCTATTGTAGTGCTACTTTTAATTTCTTCAATCGGTAATTCTCTACCGTGATGCATCAAAAATGAATTTTTACATCCAGCTTTTTTTGCTACTTCAACTAATCTGACTGAGTTAGATGAATTTCTACTTCCTATTACAAAAAATAAATCACAATTTTTTGCGATTTCTTTTACAGCTTTTTGTCTATTAGTCGTAGCATAACAGATATCTTCTTTTACTGGCCCTTTGATTTTGGGAAATTTTTTTTTTAGTAAATCGATAATTTCTTTAGTATCATCTACCGATAAAGTTGTTTGAGTGATATATGCTAAAGGTTTTTTAAAATCTTCCACATTCATTTTTTCTACATCTTGAATAGTTTCAATAAGTTTAATTGATCCATTCGGAAGCTGACCCATTGTTCCAACTACCTCTGGGTGATGGTTGTGTCCAATTAAAATAATATCAAAACCTTTTTTGTAAAGTTGTTCTGACTCTCTATGTACTTTTGACACTAAAGGGCAAGTGGCATCAACGTATTTAAGTTTTTTATTAATTGCTTCAGTAGGTACACTTTTCGGGACACCATGGGCAGAAAAAATTACTGGTCTTGTAGAGTCCTTAATTTCTACTAATTCCTCGATAAAAATAGCCCCTCTATTTTTTAAGTCTTCAACAACTTGTTTATTATGTACAATCTCGTGCCTAACATAAACTGGAGCCCCATATTTATCTAAAGCCTTGTTTACAATTTCAATTGCTCTATCGACCCCTGCACAAAAACCTCTAGGTGATGCTAAAAATATTTTAATTTTTTTTTTCATTTTTTTCTAAAAGGTACTCAAGCAATATATGCGGAAAAGTTAAAGACGCCAAACCAATAAAAATTACCTTATAAATGGCCTCGTTGAGATCATAAAAATTATTGAGAGAATATATGGCTGTTAAAAAAAGAATAGCTGTAATTAATGTTAAAGGAATAGCTTTTTTTATAAATTTTTTTAAGCCATTTTGAAAATTATCATCTAAATGAAGGCAAAGGCCAATTGCATGTCTAATGGAATGGAGAAAACAAAAATATAAAGTAAATGCTAATACAGGTTTTAAAAATACATTCAAAATTATTATAGATAAGTAATCAATCAATATAATTAGCTTAAAATCTGTGTCTCCTTTTTTCATAATTATAATGTTTGAAATCAGGCTTAAAAATAAAAAAATAAATAAATTAAAGTCATTAAAAAAAGACGATTTAAAAACATTAAAATTTAGAATATTAAATATCTCATAAGTCTCATCTCTATGGAAAAATAGTGGAGCAATAATTATTGGTGAGCCTTTTAAAAATAATAAAAATTCTTCATATAAAAACTTTTCATTAATTTGATTAACTGTGTCTTCTTTTCCAAAGTGATATGAGGCAACAATTAGAAATAATAATAAAGTTATATCTGGAAATAACAACCAAGAAGATATGATAAAAATTGAAATAGCTGAATAAAGTGAGTAAAATATTATGATATTTTCAAAATTATAAATTTTTAAAATTTTTCTGCCTTTAATATTATCTAAAGCACCATGGGACACTCCTAATATTAAAATTAAGAATAAACATACTATTATTGGGTTACCTAAAAATTGATTGATTGAACAGAGTAAAATACAAAAATTAAAAAAAATAACTGAATGTTTTAAATTAATCTCCTGCATTAATTTACCAACTCTTTTATGAATAACCATTTAGGCATCCTACTTATTATTTTGAAATCATCAAAAAAGTTACTTTTATTTGATAAAAATTTTATAATTGTATTAGAAGAATTCTGAAACATTTTAAAAAAAATTTCAGGCATTTTATTTGGATTATTTTTTAAAACTTTAAGAAAAATATTGTCTAGAAATTGATATTTTTTTTAATTTCATAAATTTTCTTATCTTTAATATTTTCGATATTTTTACACAAGTACCGACTATGCTCCTGGATATTTAAAAAAGTGTATCCTGTACTCAACCTAGTCATACCACCTGCTGAACCAATATTGATTTGTTCATTATTTTTATTTTGTGGGTAAAATAAAGGTATAGCACCTTTTTCTTGAAATTTAATTTTGTAATCTTTTATACCTAAATTTTTTTCTATATAATTTTTCAATTGAATATCATAATCCATTAAAGTTTTATCTTGTAAATTAGAAAGCCAAGTTGTTTCGATTAAAGCACGATTCTTAGAAAATGGTAATGTATAAAAAAAATGAACACTATTTCTTTGTTCACAATTAAAATCCATTAAATTAAGAATTTTATCATCGAAAATATTTTTACCCACTTCAATTTCAACTCCTTGAAAATGTTGCCAAATTTTTGATTTGTCCATTTCATCATTGATCAAGCTATTAAATACTATTGAGTGATCTGAGTTTATCTCTTGAAGATTTTTACAAAAAAAAATATTCTTATTTTTTGAAAGTACCGAGTTTATTTTGTTATAAAACTTTCCACTATCAATACTTTGATACGGATAATTTTCAGATTTAAGTTCAATTGAATTTTTTGATGTATTGATGGAAAAATTATTCCAACTTTTAATCACACAATCATCAAAATTATGATCAAATACTCTCCAAAATGACCAAGTCTTATCTCTTTTATATTCTTTTCGATTTTCCACAATCGCAAGATTTTTTTCTTTAAGCTTACCATTAATTTCTAGTTCATATGCTAAAGATAAACCAGCACATCCTCCACCCAAAATTATATAATCAAAATCTTTCATTTAAATTAATTTCCTTATCTATTATTAAGTGTTTTTCCTCTTTTTTAACATGATCATTATTAGATAAAAATTGAAGTTTAATGAGATCAAATACAGAAAATATTGTCTGAGTAATTTTTCCAAATAATGAAACATAAATTTTGCCTGCTTTATCATAATTACTCAAGTTCTTTTTTTTTATAATATTTTTGCCTATTTCTCTATAAACTCTTCTTGCTACTAATATTGAGAAGCGAAATCGAATTGGAATATGTTTAATTGCTAAAAATGAATTACTATAAAAAGTTTCAGCAGTTTTGAGAGTTTCTCTTATTTTTTCAAAATCATGACTTATGTAAAATCGATTTTTACCTTTATCTTCAATTACATCTCTTGCAATGTTTGTTAATTGCATTGCAATACCCAAATCTATTGCTCCTCTTAGAGCGTCTTTATCTTTTATATCAAATATCTTTGACATCATGAGACCCACTGTTCCAGCAACTCTATAAGAGTATACTAATAAATCTTTTTCACTTTGAATATATACTTTTGATCTTATGTCACTTTCAACTCCGTCAAAAAGATCATAAATTACTTTTAGAGGTATTTTCTTTATCTCAACTAGTTCACAAAAATTTTTTATGATTAAGTTTGAAAAATTTTTGTATTCAAAATTTTTTTTAAAGGTGAGAAAATTTTTTTTTTTTTCAACTAATTCTAAGTTTGAATCAGCAATATCATCTAAAGTTCTACAAAAATCATATAAAATAGAACATTTTTTATAGGTTTCCTTTGGTAAAAAAAAACCAGCCCAATTAAAAGATTTAGCATGAACAGAAAGTAAACTCTTTTTTTTCATTAAAAAAATTTTTCCAATACTTTCGCAGAGGAAAGTACACCCGGCATACCAGCTCCTGGGTGTGTACCAGCCCCAACAAAAAACAAATTTTTATATATTTCAGATTTATTATGAAATCTAAAATAGGCAGACTGAGAAAATTTTGGTTGAATAGAAAAACCCGATCCGTGGAGAGTTGCTAAATCATTTTCAAAATAATCTGGCGTTAAATAAAAATCATTAATAACATTTTCTCTAATACCTGGTAAAACTGATTTATCCATTTTTTCTAATACAAGACTCTTGAATTTTTCAGCTTGGGAACTCCAGTCAATTTTTGATAAATTATTTGGAACAGGAACTAAAACATAGAAAGCATCATTTCCTTGAGGCGACATATTCGAGTCAGTTGCTGAAGGTCTATGCAAATAATAGCTAATATCTTCTGAAAGAATTTTTTTTTCAAATATATTATTTAAGTGACTTTTGTATGTTTTGCCAAAGTAAATAGTATGATGAGCCACATTTTCATACTTTTTCTTTGAGCCAAAATAATAAACAAATAAACCCATTGAGTAATCCATTCTACTCATTTTTTGTTTGAATAAAAAATTATAGTCTTTACCTGACTTTAGGAGATTTTTGTAAACATTTGGTGGATCCGAGTTGCAAATTATATAATCACATTCAATAAAATTATTATTTACTTTTACACCTTTAACATTTGAATTTTCAGTTACAATATCTGTGACCTCAGCATTCTTGATTATATCTATTTTTGACTCTTGCATTAATTTTTCTAAAGCGGCAACTACTTTTCCGGTCCCACCCATTGCATAATGAATTCCCCATTTTTTTTCTAAAAATAAAATAAGTGTATAAATTGAAGTAGTGGTAAACGGATTTCCGCCAACTAAAAGAGGATGCATACTAAATACTCTTCTTAACTTTTCGTTTGAAATATATTCTGAAACTAAACTATATACTGATTTATAACTTTTAAGCTTTAATAAGTCAGGTATTTGTTTGATCATAAAATACCAATTATTAAATGGTTTATCAGATAGATCGGTAAATCCTTTGTCAAAAATTTTTTGAGTAAAATCAACAAGCCTATAATATCCATTTAAATCTTTTTTTGAGTGATTAATTATTTCTTTTTCCATTAAAGATTTATTACCAGAGTAATCGAAAGTATCACCATCACTAAAAACAAAACGGTACCACAATTCTAATGGGACAATTTTCACATAATCTGAAATTTTCTTATTAAATAGTAAAAAAAGTTCCTCTAACAAATATGGGGCGGTGATGACTGTAGGACCACCATCATAAGTAAAATCACCTTTTTTAAATACTCTTGCTCGACCGCCCAAATCAGGAAGTTTTTCTAAAAGAGTTACTTGATAACCTTTAGCTTTTGACCTTAGAGCAGCTGCGATACCACCAAATCCTGAACCTATAACTATAATTTTTTTAGCCATTTTATTTGGCTATTTTAACTGGATTTTTCTTTAAGAGCTAACTTTGTTTCTTCAACACTATCCATATAAATTTTATCCAATTTGCTTTTATCCATTGAGTTTTTCATTAATTTTTCTATTGATTTGATTGCAATTTTTACGGAAGCGTTTTTTATATCTTTCTGTGCCTGGATCTTCATTTGTCTTATTTTTTGCTCAGAATTATTTTTTTTTAACTCCATCAATCTATGAAAATCATCATTAGCCTTTAAAATATTTGCTTCAATTTCTTTGTTTGATTTACTGATTAAATTTTTAATCTCATTTTTTGAATTACTAATTTTTTTTTCATTATCACTAAGTATATTTTTTGCTTCATCTTTAAGTTTTTCAGCATCTTGTATTTGATTTTTTAAAATTGAAATTTTCTCGGCCAGTGAGTCCTCAACTTTTGACGGTATTTTGAAATAAAAGAGTAAGCCAACAAATATAAAAAAAGAAACTGCCACCCAAAATGTTGCATCAATCATTATAAATATTCTCCTATTTTTCTTTTTGAAGTATCCGAGACAACAGCTTTGATGCTACTTTCATTTAATTTATCACCTGAGATATCGTGTATTATTTTTGAAGCTATTCCTTCGGCAATAATATTAATTGAATTAATTGAGTCCTTTTTTAATTCATTAATATCTTTTTGTGTTTTTTCTAATTCTTTATTGATCTCTTTTTCAATACTTTCTTTTTTAAAATTTAAATCATTTATTAGTTTTTTTTTCGCATCTATAAAATTTTTTGTTACCTCTTTCTTTGTTTCAGATATTAATTTCATATACTCAGCTTCTTTTTTTTCAGCCAATTCCTTTAAATTTTTTGCCTCATCTAAGTCATTTTTAATTTTGTTTTCTCTTACCTCTAAATTATTTTTTATTCTTGGAATAAAAAATTTTGAAATTACTAAATATAAAATAGAGAATATTAATATTAACCAAAAACCTTGGGATGCCCAATACGTCGGATCCAGCTGAGGCATCCCTGCCTCAGCTGATATCAAATCTTCTTCAGTAACTAAATAAGTTAATGAAAACAAAAATAGTAGTCTCATAATTTAATATCTAAAATGCAAATAAAATTATTAATGCAACTACTAAACCAAACAAACCCGTAGCTTCAGCAAGAGCAAATCCTAAAAGTAAATTAGGGAATTGCTTTTGAGCTGCAGATGGGTTTCTCATGGCTCCTGATAGATAGTTACCGAAAATGATTCCGATACCAACACCAGCTCCTGCGAGTGCGATTGCAGCGAGACCTGCTCCAATCATTTTTGCCGCTTCTAACTCCATTTTTCCTCCTTTTTTATTTTATTAATGATGTAAATTGAGTGCGTCATTTAAATAAATACATGTTAAAATCGCAAATACGTAAGCTTGCAAAAAAGCCACAAGAATTTCAAGTCCAGTAAGGGCTACGGAAAAAGTAAGAGGTAACCAACCGCCTATTAAACCTAAACTTATGACAAATCCTCCAAAAACTTTTAACATAGTATGACCAGCCATCATGTTGGCAAATAATCTTACAGATAAACTTACTGGTCTGCTTAAGTAAGAAATTATCTCGATAACAGTAATTAATGGCAAAAGTAAAACTGGGACGCCACTGGGAACGAAAATTTTCAAATATTTAAATCCATGTTTTAAAAATCCTATAAATGTTACAGAAATGAAAATAAATAAAGCTAATATTAATGTTACTATTATATGACTTGTTACAGTAAAAGAATAAGGTAACATTCCTACCATATTGCAAAGCAACACGAACATAAATAAACTAAAAATAAATGGAAAATAAGGCTTAGCTTTCGATCCTGCCGTGTCACTTATCATTTTGGCAATAAAGTTATAAAAAAGCTCTGCCGTCAATTGTAATTTTCCAGGTATTAATTTTTTTTCTTTTGTTGCTAAAAATAAAAATATGCATATCGTCAAAGCACTTATTAGCATAAACAAACTAGAGTTAGTAAACGATAGGTCTACACCAGCAATATTAACCTCGGGACCTATTCTATATACGTTGAACTGGTGCATAGGGTTGGTTGCCATAAATTACTCCTTATTTTTACTCTTTTTGCATTCTATTAGCAGTCCTGATTACGTTCATTATGCCTGCAACAGATCCCAAAAAAAAGAAAATTATAATTAACCAAGGTTTAGTATCAAACCAATTGTCTAAAATAAACCCAATTATTGTCCCAACAGCAACTGCCGCAACAAATTCTGTTCCAAGTTTGAACGCAAACCCTAATAAAGTTCCACTTTTATTGGATTTATTAGATGAATCAGAATTCAATTTTGATTTTGCAATTTTTAAGCGAGTTTTAAAATTTCCTTTATTTTGCATTGAGCTATGCAACTAATCCTTCTGCCTTTTGAAGGTCAACAGATACAAGCTGACTAATACCTTTTTCAGGCATTGTAACTCCATACAATCTATGCATTCTAGACATTGTTAATGCATGGTGGGTTATAATTACAAATTTTGTTTTAGTAATTTTAGTTAGTTCGTCCAAAAGACCACAAAATCTCGTAACGTTAGCATCGTCTAAAGGTGCGTCTACTTCATCTAACACACATATAGGTGAGGGATTAACCAAAAATACAGCAAAAACTAAAGACAATGCAGTTAATGCTTGCTCACCGCCTGATAGTAAAGTTATCGATTGTAATCTTTTACCTGGAGGCGAGACTAATATTTCTAAACCTGCTTCCAAAGGATCATCTGAGTCAACCAATTCAAGTTTTGCACTTCCACCACTAAATAATTTTGTATAGACTTCATTAAATTTTCTATTTATTTTATTAAAAGCTTCAAGTAATCGCTCACGTCCTTTTTGATTTAATTCGTCAATACTCGACTTTAATTTTACAATAGCTGAATATAAATCTGCACGATCGTCTTCCATTTTTTTTATTTCATCTTCATATCTTTTAGTTTCCTCATCTGCTCTTAAATTGACCGACCCAAGTGCCTCTCTCTGTTTTTTTATTTTTTCAACTTTTTCTTCTTGATCTGAAATAATTGGTAAATTTGTCTCCTCCAAACCGATTAAATCTGAGGATGAAAATAATTCACTTTCATTTTCAATATTTAATTCATTTTTTACGGAGTACATTAGGTCTTTCTTTCTATTATTAATTCCTTCAATAGTAGCTTCATTCCTAGCTTTATTCTCTCTTAAAGTCGAAAGCTTTTCTTGTATTGTTTTTAAATTTTGATTTATCAAGCTATATTTATTCTCTGCTTCTAAAAGATCTTTATCTAGTTCTTCATTTCTTTTTTTTGTGTTTTCCAAGTTTTGTATATTTTGACCTTTATTTGTTGCTATTTTTTCAGGGTTCTTTTGATTTTCCTCAATCTCAATTTTAATTTTTTCTTTTCTTCCCGTTAATTCCATTGTCATTTTTTCAGAATTAGTTTTAAGACTTTTCCAATTTTCAAGTTCTATATCAATATTTTTTATCCTTTCACTTCTTTTAATAGAATCGTTTTTAATTGACTCATTTTTGCTTAATGAAACAGCATATTCTTCTTGAGCATTTGTGATCTTACCAATTAAATTCTTTAATTTTAAAAAAATATCTTTATCAATTTTTTTACCGCTATCAATAAGCAACTCAATTTCACTTATGATTTTTTCTAAATCATTTTTTAACTCGTTTAACAAGTTCTTTGATAAAGACAAATTCTCTGATGCTATAGTTTCAGTTTCATAAAATTGTTTTTCAGTTTTAAGAAGTTCATTCTTTTCTTCGAGTATTCTTTTTTCATTTAATGTAGCATCTAAAGAGATGCTTTTTTCTCTCTCAAGGTCAGAGTCAATAGTGCTTAAAGATTTCGATAATTTTATTTGTAAATTTTTAATTCTTTTTTCTTCATCATCAAGACTGACCATATCTAAATTTAATTTTTGAAGCTTTGCCAGATTTTCCATCTTTTTATCCCTTAAGGGAGCTAGTCTCTTATTCTCAACATCAAGTAAGGTATTATTGTGGTTAAAATCTATTTTTATTGCACTTATCTCGTCGTCCTGCTCGCTTAATTTCTCAACAATATTTTTCTTGTCTTTTTCAATTTCTTTTATTTTCAAAAAATAAATACCTGCTTCTATTTTTTTAATCTCTTTTGAAATTTCCTTATATCTAGTCGCTTCCTCAGCTTGTTTTTTTAAATTGTCCAGTTGCTTTTGTTGTTGTTTTTTTAGCTCATCTGCTCTTTTTAAATTATTTTCAGCGGCGTTAAGACGAGTTTCAGCTTCATGACGTCTGGCATGTATACCAGAAATACCAGCTGCTTCTTCCAAAATAGAACGCCTCTCTATTGGCTTCGATGTTACTAAAGAACCAATTTTACCCTGGCTAATTAGAGATGGTGAGTGGGCACCAGTAGAGAGATCTGCGAAGAAAGTTTGAACGTCTCTAGCTCGGACTTCTTTGCTGTTCATATAATATTTTGATCCTTTGTCTCTCTCAATTTTTCTGGTAATTAATATTTCATCAAGATCTTTATATTGAATTGGACCATCTTTTTTTGAATTATCAATTATAATTGAAACCTCTGAAATATTTTTTGAGGACTTATTGTCAGTTCCAGAAAATATTATATCTTCCATACCAAGACCCCTCATGCTTTTGGCAGAAGTTTCTCCCATACACCATCTTAAAGCTTCAACAATATTTGACTTTCCACAACCATTTGGTCCTACAATTCCGGTCAGACCATCCTCAATTAAAAAAGTGGTTTTATCAAAAAAAGATTTGAAACCATTTATATCCAATCTTTTAAAATTCATCAAAGTAACTTTTCAATTGTCTTTTTAAAATCTTTATAAGTATGCTTACCCTCGTACTTCTTTTCATTTATAATAATAGTAGGTGTAGAGGAAATATCGTATTTTTTTACAGCAGTTATTCTAGAATTTAAAATTTCATTCTGAATGTCTTCATTTTTAAAGAAGTTTTCCATTTGAATATCTGACAGACCATATTTAGATCCAATTTTTTTTATCTTTTTATTAATTTCTTCTATATCTGAACCAACGGCCCAAATTTTTTGTTTTTCATAAAATTCTTTTAAAAGCTTAAATCTTATTTCTTTATCATTTGTAGCTCTTAAAATTTTCTCGGCACTTAAGGATGCCAAATCTAGAGGGAAACTATGATGTTCAAATTTTACTTTTTTACTCTCAATATAATCAGCTTTAAGATTTTCGTAAATATTTTTGTGGAAACTTGCACAATGCGGACAGGTAAGTGACGAGAACACTTTAACGACTATTTTTGCATTATTATTTCCTATTTCAATAACGCTTGCGTTTAATTTACTAAATGGGATAACGAAGCAATTGAAAATTATAAAAAATTTAAATATTTTTTTAATCATTTTTTGTCTTAAAAGCTCTGACTAGTTTATTAATCGACATTTTTAATTTTTCGTTTTTAATCGAATTTATATTTTTAAGAATTTTTTTCTCATTAAACTGCCTTATTTCACTCTTTATCTCAACCTCTCTTTTTTCCTGAATAACATTTAATTTAATTTTTTCTAAATATTTATACCCAAAATAACTATTTATTTTATCTAAAATTTCTTTCTTACTATATTCAATGTCAACTTCATTCCCATGCGTCACGTTTATAACTAAAGTTCCTTGATCATGATTTTTTCCAATCTTAACTTTTAAAGGGTAACATTTAGTTGAAATTTCTTTACCAACAAGTCTCGTCCAGTTATCCACTACAGTGTTAAAATTATAACCGCTTTTTTTTAAAACCTTTTTTAAACCATGTGGTATAGATGAAGATATAGGTCTTAGACCTTGTGTAAAATTATTAGATTTAATATTATTATTTTTTTTAATATGCATATAAGTTTTAATTTATCAAAAAAAATTATAGCTTGGTACGATAATAACAAAAGAAATCTACCTTGGCGTGTGGGCAAAAAATCACCAAAAAAGGTATATTATAGACTTTTAAGTGAATTTATGTTGCAACAGACCCAAGTAAAAACAGTAATTCCCTACTTCAAAAATTTTACTAAAAGGTTTAAAACACTGTCTTCTTTATCCAAATGTAAAGAAGAGGAAATTTTAAAATTATGGGAGGGTCTTGGTTATTATAGAAGAGCAAAAAATCTTTTGCTTTGTTCTAAAATTCTAGTAAATGACTATAATTCAAAACTCCCAGATACTCTAGAGGGAATAAAAAAACTTCCAGGCATAGGGGAGTATACGGGTAACGCTTTATTAGGCTTAATTTTCAATAAACCAACAATAGCTGTTGATGGAAACGTGAAAAGAGTTTTTTCAAGAATTTTAAATAAGGAGGAGTCAAAAATAAATTTTTATAAACTCATCGCTAAAAATAAAGAAAGACTTTTTAGAACAAATCGTAATGCTGATTTTGTTGAAGCTTTAATGGAATTTGGAGCACTTGTATGTAAACCAAAAAAACCCAACTGTTATACATGTTGTTTAAAAAAAAATTGCAAGTATTTTAAATCTCATAACAAAATATCAAAAGAAAAGAAAACAATGAGGAAAACAAAGGACTATGATATTTTTTGTTACGTAAATAGAAAAAGACAAATAGCTTTAACAAAAAAAAATCAAATAAGTTTTTTAAAAAATTTTAATTTACCAGAAATTAAAGCATCAAATAGTTTGCCTTGTTATCAAAATTGGAAATTTCTAAAAAATTACAAAAATTCGATATCTAATTTGAATTTAAATATAAATTTATATTACAAATTTTCTAAAAGAATTCCAGCGACTTATAGTTGGTTCTCTTTAGATAATAATAAAGAATTTGTTCCAAGCTTTACAAAGAAGATATTAAGACAGGTTTCAACTTTATTTTAATGAAAAAAAAAATAGCAATCATTGGAGCTGGTTTGGCAGGATTAACATTTGCCAATTTGATAAAAAAATTTTCAGAGCATGAATTTACACTATATGAAAAAGAGGAAAGTTTATCACTCGACGAGGGCTACGGTATTCAATTATCGGTTAATGGAGTAAAAATACTTAATAAAATCGGCTTTAAAAAAGTCAATACTGAAAAATTTTTTCATCCTAAAGGAGTTGATTTTTACTCAATAAGTAATAAAAAAATATGCGCTTTAGATCTTAATTATTTTAATACTCAAGAAAATAAATATACCACTTTAAAA
>MDTA01151807.1_pt1 | contig 23589 bp, 22 predicted proteins | sample 811151 | NCBI WGS metagenome assembly MDTA01 (sample SAMN05326648, study PRJNA326480) | marine metagenome | isolation source: seawater | place: Indian Ocean: South | collected 2010
AAAATTTTCAATAAAACAATTAACAAATGTTACTAATAAAATTTACGAAGTACTTAAAAATGAAGGGATAGAAATGTCATTACTAATTTATCCCTGGCCAGGAACAATTATCCATGATGGTGTTGAATCTGAATATGTAAAATTGTGGAAAGAATTTTGCAATTTAAAATGTAAAAAATTTTACAACGCATTTCCAATAATTTTCGATGAGCTAAAATATTTAGACAAAAGCGAATTAATTGATAAGTATTATTTTAATTATGATCTTCATTTTAATAAAAAAGGAAATGAGCTAATTGCAAACTTTATTTATAAAAATTATTTCAATTAAAAAATTGATTATTAATATAAATATATTCAAAAGATTTTCTAAATTTCATTTTTATTTTAAAAAATTTTTTAAAATTATTTTTAAGAAGATAATTGTGGATGTCAGTTAGATTATAGTTTTTAATAATCATATCATCAAAATGATGCTCAAAATAAATTACTTTTATTTTTTTTATATTATTCTCAATGCCTTTTAAAACATAATATTCATAGCCCTCAGTATCTATTTTTAAAATATCAATTATATCAATATTTGGATTATTTTTTATAAAATTATCTAATTTGATTATTTTTACCTGTACTTGTTTTTCTATAATTTTTTTATTAAATAATTTTGACAAAAAAAATTTTTTTTTAAAATATTTTGAATTTTCTTCTAAATTATTTAACGATGATGATGAGCTTTCTATGTTAATATTCAATTTTTTATCCTGATCAAGATTTCCAGCTCCAAAATTTAAAGCTTCTATATTATCATACTTATTTATTTTTAATTTGAGTTTATTAAACACATCTGTATTAGGTTCAAAAGATATAATTTTCTTAATTTTAAATTTTTTATTAATTGCAATGGCAAATTCACCATTATGTGCACCAACGTCAATGATGGTATTTATATTTTTATTAAATAATTTTTGTATAGTTATAAAAATTTTTCTTTGGGTGTAATAATCAAAAATTGATAGAATTAATCTTAAATATTTCATAATTAATTTAAATATGTTATCAAATTATTAACATAAAAAACTATAATCTATTAATTTATTGTGCAAAAAATAAATAACTCTAATTTGATATTAAATTCATTAATATTTTCGATTTGCCTTCTTCCAGTATCATTACTTGCGGGGTCCTCAGTTTTGAATTTTTTGGTCATTTTAATTTCCATATTATTTATTTTTGAAACATCATCAAAACAACTTAATTTTTTTAAGAATGATATTACGATCGCTATTACTATATTTTGGTTTTCTTTAATTATAAATATTCTTATTACAGGGATAACAGAGGGTGGGTTGTTAAGAGCCTTAGGTTTTGTAAGATTTATTTTATTAATTTTAGCGATTCAATATGTGCTAAATATAGGCGGCTCTGTATATAGAGATAAGATATTTAAAATTTGGTTTTTAGTTTTTTTAATTGTTTCTCTTGATTTAATTTATGAATTTTTTATGGGGCAGAATATTCTAGGATTTTCTGCTGACCCTTTGCCAGGAAGGTTAGCTGGATTTCTCAACGAAGAGTTAAAAATAGGAGGATATTACTTTGGTTTTATAATTTTAGTGATTACATATATTTACTCAAAAAAAAATAATAATATTTTATTTTATTTTATTGTATTTTCATTCTTAATCGTCTCGTTTCTAATTGGTGAAAGATCTAACTTTATTAAAGTTTTTTTTTCAATTATATTATTTTTAATTTTTTTTCAGCCTAAAAATTACTTTTTAAAAATCTTAGTTGTTATTTTATCTCTCTCAACAATATCAACTACAATTTATGTTAATGAACAATTTAAATATAGATATTTTACTCAATTTAACCAACCAACATTAAATTTATCTGATAACAAAATTGATTTAAGCCAAAATAAATATTTTCTCCATTATAAATCTGCTTATCAGGTTTTTAATGACAATAAACTATTTGGGGTAGGAATTAAAAATTTTAGAAATGAAATTAAAAATGAAAAATATTTAACAAATAATGAGGAAATTAATCGTCATATAAATTCAACACATCCTCATCAATTCCATTTTGAAATTTTATCAGAAACAGGAATTTTTGGATATTTAATATTTTTAGTATTTTTTTTATATTCAATAATTAGGTCAATCAAAGAATATTTTAAAACGAAGAACTTATATTTGCTTGCTTCTATAATTTTCATTATTGTATCCTTGAATCCACTTTTGCCATCAGGAAGTTTTTTTACTTCTTTTCAGGCAACAATTTTTTGGATAAATTTTGGAGTAATGACTTCTTTTGTAGGAAAAAGATTAAATAAATAAATTAATTAATTTTGTTATAAAAAAATCAGGACTCGAGTGTTTTTTTATATGAAGTTTTTTCATTAAATAGTGCATATAATCGAAAGCTTCATTTCTTTTCTTCCACCAATTGATTGAGAATTTAGTATATTTAGAGCTAATTCCATAAGTGTCTTCTCTGTAATATGTCAAACTTTTACTAGTGTAACTTAACTTTCTTCTTAAAAAACTATATATAACAATTCTAGAATCTATTTCCAAATTGGGAAATTTGTTTTTTTGTATATATTTAAGAAAATACTGAAAATATTTCCTCTCAACACAAATTGAACTTGTGGGTATTATTGATGGCCAAATGTTTTTATTAAATTTTTTTTTGAGAAAAAATTTTTTTTTGCTATTTATTTTAATTGGAAAATCTTGAATTAATTTTAAATTTTTATTTTTATTAAACTTATTAATAATAAAACTTACCTTATTTATTTTAAAATAGTCATCTCCATCAAGTAAAAAAATATACTTACCATTAGATTTTTTAAAGGCATTAATAATTGCTGATATTTGATTTTGTGGAGAAGATTTTTGTTTTTTATTTTTATTAATTACTAATTTAAAATTTTTATATTTTTTTAACGTAATTAAAGAATCATCAGTAGAATTGTCGTCATAAACTATTATTTCACAATTTTTATAGATTTGTTTTAAAGCAGACTGGAGTGCTTTGGCAATATATTTCCCTTTATTAAAATTGGTTATTAAAATAGAGACTTTTAATAATTTTTTTTTTCTCATTAATTTATAAAATTATTGAATTTGAATTCATAAGGTATATTAATCTTATAATTTATGAACAAAATTTGTCTAATTATTGGTATATGTATATTATTAAAGCCCACCTATTCATATGCATATTTAGATCCAGGAACTGGAAGTATTATTTTACAAGCAATAATAGGATTTATTGCTGCTGGAGTTACTGCAATATCTATTTACTGGGCAAAATTTAAATCATTAATTGCAAAAATATTTGGTAGGAATAAAAAACCAGAAGATACTGGTAAGAGCGAGTCTGATGAATGAAGAACGAGGATCATTTCGTGATCCTGCTGGAAATATTTTTTATAAAGCTGAAAGAATTTTCAGAAAAATAAACAAAGAAGGTCAAGATAGATTGGAATATCTGATAAAGAATAATATAATAGAAGAGTCAATCAACAAAAAATATTTAATAAAGTCAAAAAAAATAATTCCTGAGTTCGATGTTGAGGAAGGTTTTGAAGTATATGAGCACGATAAAATTCCCTACATTTCCTATCCATATGAATGGTCTTTTTCTCAATTGAAAGCAGCAGCTATTCATCATTTAGATTTTCATTTATTTTTATTAGAAAAAAATGCAACTTTAATAGATGCAAGCGCTTACAATATTCAGTTTATTGGATCACAACCAATTTTCATTGATCTCCTATCAATTAAAAAATATGAAAATGGTGAATATTGGAATGGACATAAACAATTTTGTGAAAATTTCTTAAATCCATTAATTTTAAAATCAAAAAAAGGTATTAATTTTAACAACTGGTTCAAGGGAAACCTAGAGGGGATATATACGTATGAGTTAAATAACATGTTAAGTTTTTTTGACAAATTTTCATTTAATATATTCGTTCAAGTATATTTACTTAGTAAGTTAGAGGAAAACGCAAAATCTAAGAAAAATTTAACTGTTAATAAAAATAAAAAACCTTTCCCGAAAAAAAATTTTATCTCAATGCTCAAACAATTAAAAAAATTTATAATTAATTTAAAAGATAAAAAGTCAAAAACAATTTGGCAAGATTACTCTAGTAATAATACATATGGAAAAGATGAAGAAAAGAAAAAACAAAAAATTGTCAAAGAATTTTGTGAACAAAATAATTTCAAAATACTTGCTGATATAGGTTGTAACAATGGTCTTTATTCTAAAATAGCTCTCAACAATAATTGTGACTATGTAGTTGGTTTTGATTTTGATATAAATGCTGTTGATGAAGCTTTTAATAATTCTATTAGTGAAAATCTAAATTTTCATCCTCTTTATTTTGACGCCTCAAATCCAAGTTCCAATTTAGGATGGTATGAACAAGAAAGAAAAAGTTTTATAAAAAGGGGAAATTTTGATGCTGTGTTAGCTTTAGCTTTTGAACACCACTTATCAATAGCAAAAAATATTCCTCTAGACCAAGTTGTTGAATGGATTATGAGATTAGCTCCAAGAGGTTTAATTGAATTTGTACCTAAAGAAGACGAAACAGTTCAAAAAATGTTAGAATTAAAGGGAGATATATTCAAGAATTATAATATTGAAAATTTTGAGAAATTTATCTGTAGAAATGGAAAAATAATTAACAAATCAGTAGTAAGTCATTCTGGCAGAACAATATATGAATATAAAAAATAATTTAATTTTTTTTTTTGCAACATTTCCAGTTTTTTTATTTCATTCAAATTTTAATTTTCAAGAAATAACTTATATAATTTTAATCTTTTTAGCATTTATAATCTTAAATTATTTATTCGTTAATTATCTATACAATAAAAAATTAGTTAAAATTGGTTATTGTTATTTAGCATTGGTAATAACTTATGGTTTTGACAATCATTTTGGCTTATTTAATGGGTTAATAACTCCAAACTTAAATTTTTTATTAGAAAAATTTAAAATAATTTACATACCATCACTGTTAATTTTAATTTTAATTTTTATTTTGATACTTTTATTAATTAATAAATTGGATATTCGTAAATCTTCAAGAATATTTTTAGTAACATTTATAGTTCTTCTAACATTTAATATTTTTGATGATACAAAAAATTACAAAAAAGTTCCTTATTTTTCAAAAGATGTAGCTGATTTATTCGACACTAAAACAATTATTATAATTTGGGACGAAATGTCAGGCTTAAGTTCTTTGTCGAGCTCTAAAGAAGATGGAAAAAGATTTAATCAAGAAATTATCAATTTATTTGATAGATATAACTTTGAGTATTATACCAATGCATTTTCGATTTCTGAAAATTCTATTAATTCGATATCATCCTTATTAAACTATGATACTGAAGTGAACGAGGATAAAAGAAAAAAATATGTAGCCACATCAAACAATTACTATAGTGAGTATGAACTTAAAAGTAATAAATTGTTTGAAAAATATAAAAGTATTTCAGTATTTCAAAACATTCACATTAATTATTGCAAATCTCAAAATGTTACCAAATGCTATCAATATAATCCTTTTAAATTAGATTTAATTAAAGCAGAAACCAATAAAGCATCAAAAATAATATCACTTTGGAATTTAAATGGATCAATTATTAGTAAATTGATTTTAAGAACATTAAAGCAGTTCAATTTGATTCAAAATATTGCAGAGCCAGAAGGAGAAAAAATATTTATAAATGAAATAATGAATTCTATTTCAAAAGATATTTTATCAAATAAATTTGATTTGGTATTTGTTCATTTACTTGTACCACATAAACCTTATGGTTTTAATAAGAATTGTAATTATGATATTAACTTAAGTAATCTAAATACTTTTTTGAATATTGAACAGCAGATAGTACAACATAATATCGAAAGAAGATGTGTAGTAAAATTAATGGAAAATCTATTTAAAAAAATAAATAATTTAAATAAATATAAAATTTTCATTATTTCAGATCACGGATCAAGGATTACTGGTCAAAAGCAAAGCTCATTATCTTCTATATTTTCTTTTAAAGATATAGATAGTTTAAAATCAAAAAAAATAGATGTGGAGAGCATTATTCAAAGATTATTTAAGATGAAATATTATGAATGATCTAACTTTAATAATTCCTGCAAAAAACGAGAGTGGTCCATTGCCACAAGTTATCAATAGCCTTAAAAATCTAAATTGTAAAATTTTAGTATCATTACAGCCAGATGATTCTGATACAATAAATGCAATTAAGTCATTAAATGTAAAAGTGCTAAAACAATCAGGAAATGGATATGGAAACTCTTTAATAGAAGGCATTTGGGCGTGTGATACAAAATTTTTCTGTATTTTTAATGCAGATGGATCATTTGAAAAGCTAGATTTAAAAAAAATGTATGAATTAGTAAATCAAAATGACTTTATATTTGCATCCAGATATGAACAAAATGCTGGAAGCGAGGATGATACTATAATAACTTTAATTGGGAATAAAATTTTTACTTTTATGGGTAAATTACTATTTTCACTTAAAATTTCCGATATTTTATTTACTTATATTATGGGTAATACAAATTCATTTAAAAAATTAAACATAAAATCCAATGATTTTAGATTTTGTGTAGAGTTACCAATAAAAATGCATAATGCAAAAATGAAATATGAAACCTTACCATCCTATGAAAAAAAAAGATTATCAGGAGAAAAAAAAGTAAATGCTTTTAAAGATGGTTTTTTAATCTTAATTGAAATATTGAGGTTATTTGTTCAAATTAAAATTTTTAGAAATCATAAAATAAGCTAATAAATAAATTGATATATTAAAAAATAATATTATCACTAGATATGAAGTATGCCAGTAAACAATGCTGGAGAGTATTGCGCCAGGCAAAATAAAAAATAATATGATTAGTGCTGATATTGAATTTACATTATTTATTTTGGATATTTTTTTAGACTTAAAAAATCTATAAATCATTTGGTGTAAATGATATTTATCTGCCAAAGATATATTTTTTTTAGAGTAAAATCTTCTTATTAGTGAAAATAAATTCTCAAACGCGGGATACCATAACATGTTAACTACATAAAATGGCGAGATAAAATCATTTTGATAATGATTTTTTATTAATATTATACCTAATAGTAAAGCAATAAGATATGAGCCACTATCACCTAAATAAACAAGACCAAAAATATTAAATATAAAAAATATAAATAAAGCAAAAATTAAAACTTTAATTAAATCTAATTCAATTATAGAAATTGCATGAAATAGTGAAAAGTTATAGTTTAAATAAAAAATTGATAGCAATACTATCAAATAATAACCAGATACTAATCCATTTAATCCATCAATAAAATTACTCCCATTTAATAATATCGATAAACAAAAAACTGTAAATACAATATTTATAAAATTAATTTTGAGCAAATTATCAAAAAAATTTATATTAATTGATCTTATACTTAAACTTTCAAAATAGACTAAAAATATTAAGATTATCACTTGTAAAATTAATCTTATCTTTGGATTAGATAGATAGTTTCTGTCTGATAAAAATCCTAAAAAAAATAGAATGATACAAAAAATTTTAATAAAAATATAAGAAGAGGGTAAAAAATACAATATTGATAGGATTAAAAATAAACCCCCGATCACCAAAGGTTTCTTATTTTCTTTACCAATCCTTTTATGCTCAGAATATCTAGCCTCATCCACAAAAATGTTTAAGTTTCTGAATAATACAAAAATAAATATAAAAGAAAAAAGTAGTAAAAAAAAACTATTTAAGCTCATTAATTCTATTTTTTATGACTAGTTGAAGCCCTTTTTGGAGAGATACTTTAGGTTTCCATCCTAGTTTTCTTATTTTGCTAGAGTTAAGATTTTTTTTAAAAGTTCCATCTGGAAACTTAGGATCAAAATATATTCTACCTTTAAATTCAACATAATTTGATATGTAATTTGCGAGTTTCTTAATAGTAATACTCTCACCACTCCCAACATTAATTATTGGAAGTTTATTTTTAAATTGTTTCTTAAAAATAATTTTCGATGTTTTTAATAAAAGATATATTGCTTCAGCAAGGTCATCTGAAAATATAAATTCTCTTATAGGTTTTCCAGTTCCTAATAGACTAATTGATTTTTTCTTCAATTTTTTAGCCTTCAGAAATTTAGTTATCATTGCTGGGATAACGTGGGCACTGAAACTGTCAAAATTGTCATTTATACCATATACATTTGTTGGCATTAAACAAATTACATCTAAGTTTTGGTCTTCATGCAAAGCTTCACACAATTTAATTCCAGCTATCTTTGCAATTGCATAACATTGGTTAGTTTTTTCAAGTTTTCCAGTTAATAAACTATCTTCTGAAATTGGATTTTTGGTAAATTTTGGATAGATGCACGAAGTGCCTAGAAAAATTACTCTTTTAACTTTTTTATATATGGCTAATTTTAGTAAAGAATTTTGGATTTCAATGTTCTCAAAAAAAAAATCTTTTTGATATGTATTATTTGCCATTATTCCACCAGCTCTAGCTGCTGCCATAATTATATAATCTATTTTTTTATTTTTGAAAAATTTTTTTACATTTATATATTCTCTTAAATCTAATTTTTTTTTTTCTATTGTTATCAATTTAGAGTGGCCGTTAGTTTTTAAACATTTGAGAACTGCGCTACCAACTAAACCTTTATGTCCGGCAATAAATATTGAACTATTTTTATCCATTAAATCTTATTTTTTTTTGCCAGTTCAATATCTGAATCGATCATGTCTTTAATAAGATCATTTAAATTATTTTTGAGCTTATATTTAAGCTCTTTAAAAGCTTTTCTAGGATCTCCTCTTAAATAATCAATTTCTAAAGGTCTATAATATTTTTTATCTACTGTAATTAAAAGTTCCTTTTTTTTACCATTAATAAGATATGCTTTTTCATTTATTCCTTTTCCATACCATTTAATTTTTAAATTTAAGTATTTACAGCATAAATTTACAAATTCTCTAACACTGGTGGTCTTGCCTGTTGCAATTACATAATCTTTTGGCTTTTTCCTTTGTAAGATTTTCCATTGCATTTCAACATAATCTTTTGCATGCCCCCAATCTCTTTTGGCATTTAAGTTTCCCAGATAAAGGACATCTTTAGAACCAAGAATTTTTTTTGCAAAAAACATAGTAATTTTTCTAGTCACAAAAGTTTCTCCTCTTCTAGGGCTTTCATGATTAAATAAAATACCATTACACGCAAAAAATCCATATGCTTCTCTATAAACTTTAGTAATCCAATAGGAATACAATTTTGAAACTCCATAAGGAGATTTTGGAGTCATTATTGATTTTTCATCAAATAGATTTTTTTTACCATGAACTTCGCCAAATAATTCTGATGTACTTGCTTGATAAAACTTCGTTTTATTCAATTTTAAAAACCTCATGGCTTCTAATATTCTTAAAGTTCCAAGTCCGCTAACCTCAGAAGTATATTCGGGTATTTCAAAAGAATGTCCGACATGACTCTGCGCTCCTAAATTATATATTTCATTAGGTTTAATTTTATTTATAACATTTACCAAACTATTTGAATCTGCCAAATCTCCATAATGAAGTAAAAAATTAGACGATTTATGAACATCCTGATAAATATGATCTATCCTGCTAGTATTAAATGTAGATGATTTTCTTTTGATACCATGAACAATATAATTTTTTTTTAATAGAAACTCGGCCAAGTATGATCCATCTTGACCCGTAACACCGGTAATTAATGCTTTTTTTTTCAAGTTTTATAAGTTTTTAGTATTTTATTAATAATTAAAACTAATACACAATAAATTGAATTTAACCAATTTTTATTTTCATATTTATAAAATAAAATAAAGGCATCTTTTAGTTTTTGTACTTTATTAGAAGATAAAGAATCCTCTGTTTTTCTCCAATAAGATAAGGTTTTTTTTATATGGTCCATATCAATATTTGATCTTAGTAATTTTAACCATAGTGCAAAATCCTCTTGGGTTTTCAAACTACTGAATTTCATCAATTTTTTTAAATTATGGTGAAATACAACGGTACTTAATCCAATAATATTTGTTTTTGATAAAGTTGTGTAATTTGGGTTTGAATTTACAATCCTGTATTTAATAATTTTATTTTTTTCATTTATGATGCCATAAGACGTAAACGAAAATAATATTGAATTTCGTTTCATAAATGAGATTTGATATTTAAGCTTATTATTTAGCCAAATATCATCTGCATCCATAAATGCAATGTATTTACCTTTACAATTTTTAATTCCTATATTTCTAGATTTTGCAACTCCTAGATTTTTTTTATTTAAGATAATTTTTTTATTATTAAATGGCTTTAATAAATTTTTAATAAAATCTAATTCTTTTTTATCAGTATCATCATATACAAGTATTATCTCAATATTTTTATAAGTTTGCCTAAAAATTGAATTAATAGTTTCTTTGAAATATTTTTCTTTTTTGTAATAAGTTATAATTATAGAGACTAAATCTTTTTCCATTATTTTTTAATTGAGTAAAATTTATAACTTTTATGAATATTAATACTTAAATTATCAGTATATCTGATACATGGAGATGGAATATCCCAACACTTGGAATTTGCTTTATAGATTTCTACATCATCAATTTTAATTTTTTCATATTCAACACTCTCAACCCAATAAAAAGGGAAATTTTTGAAATTATGATGCTCATTTGCAGAAATATTAAATTCATTTATTAGTCTGTTTGAATTTTTAAATAAGAAAATTGAGTATCCTATAAATATTAAAATAGTAATTTTTCTTAATGAGATTTTGGTTTTAAATATTATTTTCCTTTCAAGAAATATAGCAAAAGGTAGAGATATTAATAGAAATACAATTAAATATCCAGCATATCTTAATGTAGGAAAATTAAAAAACCACACAATAAAAATTAAGATAAAAAATAAGTAAAAAATTAAAAATGATTTTTCTTTTTTTTGTTTTTGTGATCTATTTTTAAATATCTCTTTTGAGAAAGTCACTGATACAAAAAGCAAGATTGCTAAAATAACTAAAATATAGTCAGAAAATTTATTAAAAAAATAAACAGAAAACCAATTTGGTATCCAATTTAACGAATTTACATAATTTGAGGGATTATCTGTCTCAAAGTTAGGTCCTTTCCCACCTTTTGCCCATGTTTCATAATGTAAATTTAAATTTTTTACAGTCTCATAAGACAAACTCCAATCTAGACTGGTTACACAAGTTTTTGCAACTGGATAAATGATACATCCTGTTGATGAAAAATTAAAAAAAATAAAAAAAACTAAAGGAGCAAAAAGAAATATAATGAATTTAGGTTCAAAAATTTTTAAAATATATTTGTTTTTATCTTTTATTTTTAAAATTAAGTAAAGCAAGGGTAGACAATAAATTATTAAAATAAATTTTAAAGTTATAGCAAATACTAAAAATATAAGGGAAAGCTTTATATATTTTTCTAAATCAGAAAAATTTAATCTTTCATTAAAAATTATTTCTAATATAAAAAAAATGTATACGGCTATAATAATTTGACCAGATATGTCTGATCCAAACTCAGCAAGCCTACTGAACTTAACCAAAAATAAGATTAATAATAAACTTAGTAAAATACTGATAAAATTTGAATTTTTTTCATTTTTTTTATAAATTTCAAATACTAAAAAATAAATAAAAAATACATAAAACAAAAAATTGCTCAAATTAAACAAGTAATGCTTAATTATAGGAAGATAATTTAAAGACATAAGCATGAATATTGAGCTAATGTGTTTAAAACCATGGTTTAAATTACCAATTCCAAATTCCAGTTTTTGTTGAGCAAACTGAATAGCATTTGGTAAATGATAATATGGAAAATCCTCATTATTTTTTGAAAGAATTATTGTGATAAATAATGCAACAAAGATTAGAACCAAATTTGTAAAAGAAGAGATTTGAAAATTTTTTTTTAAAAATTCATAAACTATAAAAAGAATTCCCAATATTATTAAGGAAACATTAAATAAATAAGAATGTGGGGTAAGAATATGTGAATAGCTTGCGATAATAGATAGTAAAAATAAACCTAATAAACCAATTAAACCAAGATTGTTTGTGGGATATTTTAAACCAGATATTTTTACAAAAAAATACCCATAACCTACCGTTGAAAGCATAATAATTAAGGAAATAAAAAAAAGCAAAATTATCATAAAATTAAATTTCTGTTAAAATTTCATTTAATTTCTTGTAATGATTAAATAAGGTAAATTTTCGACAATTTATTAAATTATTTAATTCAAGTTTTCTTTTTGAGTCAATTGAAGTAAAATAATTGAATTTTTCAATAAAGCTATTTTCGTCATTATTTTTAAATATTATTCCATTTATTTCGTTTTTAATAATTTCAATTGGACCTGGCCATGCATCAGAAGAGAGAACTGGCGTTCTACAAATACCTGCTTCAACTAAGACAAATCCCGGGTCTTCCCAAAGAGAGCTCAAAATAAAACCTTTGGAATTTTGAAATACTGGATAAATATTTTCTACTTGTCCGAGGAGTAAAATATTATTTTCTAAATTATTTTTTTTTAAATAATTACTAATTTTATCTTTGTCCTCACCTTCGCCAGCAATAAGTAATTTAATATTTTTATCATTTTCAATAATTTTTTTAAGAGACTTGCATAAAAAAATAAAATTTTTTTGTTTAGTCAGTCTACCTACTGAAAGATAATAATCTGAATATTCAATATAAGTTTGTTTTTTTTTCTCATGTATCTCTTTTATAGAGATAATAGGGTCGTATAATAATTTTATTTTTGAAGGCTCTACTAGATTTAATTTTTTTATATATTCCATCGTATTTCTTGTGGGACATGTAATAAGATGTATTTTTTTAAAAGCTATTTTCCATAAAATTTTTCTAAATATATTTAGTTTTGGAAAACCCGATATTCGTAAAATAAATTTTGTTTTAAACTCAAATAATATTAGAAGTATTAGTGGTAAAGAAGTAATTAAATGAATAATCAAATATTCAGGGTTTTTTTTTTTAATTAATCTTTTAAGTGGAAAGAATGACAAAACAAAAATTATGAAAAAAGAAATTCTACTAAAAATTTTTCCATACTTTGGAAAAATTTTAATAAGATTTTTATTATATAAGTTAATCAAATTAATTTTTTTTTTTTCAATTAGATATTTGGGATCTGAAAATTCACCAAAAAAGTTTATAATTGATGCTTCAAATTTCTTAGAATATCGATTCATTGAGTAAACTGAATTAATAACCGCTTTATTTGTAGCGATATTTACTAATGAAGGTGACCAATAAAATATTTTTTGTTTGTTATTCAATTTTTGATTAACTTTATTGTATTTATATTTTCACTGTTTATATTACAACCACGATTATATATTAAATTTATGCATAATTACGAAGAAAAAATAAATAAAAATCTATTTGAACTAATAAAAGATATTCAAAAGCCGAATATTCTTGAATTAGGAGTTCAAGAAGGAGTTTCAACAAAAAAATTTTTAGATTTATGTAAGGCAAATGATGGATTTTTGTATTCAGTAGATATTTTAGATTGTAGTAAAGTTTCAAATAGTAGTAGATGGAAATTTATTAAATCAAGGGATGATGATTTTGATTTCATAAAATCACAGATCAAGACTAAAATTGATATCTTGTTTATAGATACTCTACATGAAGCCGAGCATGTTAAGAAATTATTTTATAATTATTATGATCTAGTAAAAGAAGATGGTTTTATTTTTATTGATGATATCTCTCATCTTCCTTATTTAAATAATGAAAAAAAGTCCCATTTCTACTGTGAGATTAATAATAGAGAGACATTTAACTCTATTTTAGAAATTTATTTTTTTAATCATAATAATTTCTCTTTAAATTTTGCTTTTGAATCATCAGGACTTGCAGTGATAAAAAAGAAAACTAGTGAAAAATTAAATAAAACAAGAAAGTTAAACTCAAACGAATTCAGTATTAAAAATTTAATAAGAATAATATGGAAAAAGATAAGGAATTAATTATTTTTATACCATCAATAGAAGATGGGGGTGTTGAAAAAAACCTTTATATAATTGTAAATTATCTTTCAAAAAGAAAAAGGAATTTAACTTTAGTTACTTACGATAATAAAAAGAATCATTTTTTTTCTAAGAATATTAAAATTGTAAATCCATTTTTTAATTTTTTAAATTTAAAAGGTAGATATACCAAGTATTTTTTTTGTTTAGGGGTATTATTAAGATTATTATTATTTAAAAGAAACTGCTCAATTTTATCATTTCAAGCAAATATATTTGCTATAATAATCGCGGTTATATTTCATGTAAAAATTATTTCAAGATCAAATTCCTCATCCCAAGGGTGGTCTAAAAATTTTTTTAAACAATTTGTATTCTATTTTTTTTTTAAAAGAGCAAATAAAATTATTGTAAATAGTTCTGAATTTAAGAAAGAAATGGATAAAAGATATAATATAGATACATTATTTATACCCAACCCCTTTGAATTTAACAAAATTTTTAAACTTTCAAAAAAGAAAACAAAAAATTATTTTAAGAAGAGTATCTTAAAAATAGTTTCAGTTGGTAGATTAACCTATCAAAAGGACTTTGGTACTTTGATACGTGCTATAAATCTAATTAAAAGTAGAGATGTTCAATTAATTATTATAGGAAAAGGAAAAGAAAGAGAGAAATTAATTGATTTAATTCATGAATATAAACTTCAAAATAAAATTAAACTTATTGGATATAAAAAAAACCCGTTTAATATAATTTCTCAAGCAGATATTTTTGTTTTAACTTCAAAATTTGAAGGATCTCCAAATGTTTTGGTAGAGGCACTTTATTTAAAAAAATATATAATTTCAACAGATTGTCCAACTGGACCAAGAGAAATTTTAAATCATGGGAAGTTTGGAAGATTAGTTAAAGTTGGAGATTATAAAAATATTGCAAAAGAATTAAATCGATACTCAAATAGCAATTTTATAAAAAAAAAAATATTATATGGATATAAAAGTTGCAAAAGATTTGATTACAATACAAACTGTGAGAAATACAATAAAGCTATAAACAAATATTTATAATTATATCTTTTAAAATTTAAAATATTTTATTTTCTCTCAATTATTTCGTTTTTAAAACCTCCAAGAAAATCAGGTAAATTTTTTTTCAGATACCAGCTAAATTGGGAAAAAAAAATATTTCCTTGGAAACCATTATTGATAATCGCATGTGGTATTTTTTTTCTTGAATGAAAAATTGCACAACCAGGAATATTGCTTGGTGAAAATAATAAATAGTCAGTTCTTGACAGCACCAACATATCAACTAAATTTCCATATCCAAGTTTATATCTAAGGTTCTGTATGTTAATATTAAAAAGATCGATCTTGTCCGTAGTTCTAATTGAGTCAGTAAAATATAACAGATTACCGTAATTTTTTTTATAAAAATCTAGATATTCTATATCTTCTGTACATAGAAATATTTTATTAAATTTATATTTTTTTAATAAAAAATCAGTTGCATTCTTAATTTGTTTTTCAGAGGGTGTGTAGGGATGATAGGCTGATTTTTTCTGGTCAGAACCTCTAAAACATACGCCTAAAACTTTTTTACCCTTAAATTTAGAATAATATTTCTGTGCCTTTTGCAATATATCTTTTCTTATTTTTATATATTTGTTAAAAATTTTGATATGTCTGCTGTCCAAATTTTCAAAACCATTTAAATATTTAAATTCTGATTTAAAATTATTCTCTGAAAAACCTCTTTTAGAGGTTCTATTATCACATAATATTACATTTTTACTTACGTAAACATCTTTTAATTTATATTTTGAAACAGGTTGAAAATAATATTCCCAGGAATTATATGTTTTCTTTACTTTTTTTTTACAATTGTAAATTGTTTGATAATTCTCCATATCAATTACTGGTATCATTTTTAACTGATCAGCAATTAGCAAATGATGGATTACAAAATTTAAATTTGAAAAAAAACCAGCTCCCGGATGTCTTCTAATTATATAAAATATTTTATTTGGGTTTTTATTTCCATAGCTTCTATATTCAAAATTCAAATGATTAAATTTATTATTTTTAAATAATTTGCTTTTTGGATGCCAGTATTGTCTTGCAATAAATTGTTTTTTTAATAATTTTTTTCTTATGTAATTCAATATCATAAGTATTTAATTTTTTTTCAAAAAGAGCACATCTTGGTGTGATTTTTGAGGTTCAACACTATTATAGAAATTATTGCCATTTAAAAATTTTTTTATATCTAACCATTTTGCTCCGTTTATATAATGCTCATCTTTACTGATCTCTATTAAAATAGAGTCACAAAACTTTAAAGAATTTTTAGCTCCCTCAAGGGCTAAAAATTCAGCTCCTTGTAAATCAATTATCCAAAAATTATACTCTTTTGGATCAATTAAATTTTTATTTAATAAACTATCTAAAGTTGTGGTTTTTAATTTTTTTTTGTTAATCATTTTTAGATCTTTTGATTTTTCTCCAAATTTAAATACTGATGATGATGCACCATCATTATCAGAAATAAAAAATTCAATTAAGACATCATCCTTATTATACAAAACTGCATTAAAAGCTTTCTGATTTATAAACTGTGATATATTTATTTTTAAATCAATAAATATTTCTGGATCTGCCTCAATCCATAAAGTTTTTTTATTTAACCAATCATAAACAGCTGCCTCTGTTCCACGATGAGCGCCCATGTGAATAATTCCTCTACATTTGAGAATTTGTTTTATAGTTTCTTCATTTGGTGCTTGATTAGTATAAGATCTATTTTTGTAAATTTTTTTTATTGTCCATCCGCTTTTATATAAATAATTTTTGATCTTATATTTTAACAATTTAAACACTAAATTTTAACCAAATGTTTTTTTATAGAATTTATATCTTTACACCAAGCATGTAAAATTTCTAATTCTTTTTTTTCAAATATCTTTTCTTTTACAAGTTCTTTGTAACAATTAAAAAGATTCACCAAAATATATTTTTGATTTTTATAAATTTTTACTGATTCAAGTGCTTTTGTAAATTTTTCAACATCTCTAAAAACAGGAATTTCTTCTTCAAAATCTTTATTTAAATCATGTAAATTGCGATATTGTACAACCGTAGGACTAGAAAATAAAATTTTTAAACTTAGTTTATTACATATAAATGTCGCCACATAAGATCTCCAAATATCGGTCGCTCTCATTGTACAAAAACTAGGTAAATACATTAATGGGTGAGCTTTTTCATACCATAAAGTATTTTGGCTATTAAATGGAATAAATGATTTAAAGTTTTTAAGAAATGATTTTTTTTTGATAAAATTAATATTAATATCTTTATTTATTAAACGAAATATAGCATCAACATCTGGATTTCCATCACAAAGCCTCTGAATAATTGAAACATCTTTAATTAAATTTTTATTAATACTTTTTAAATTATTTCGATTTTCCTGAATTTTGATTTGGGACAAAGGAAGTCCTCTTGGCCATATAATTTGTTCTTTCTTTAAAAAATAATTATAAATATTTATGTACCCATTTCTATTTATAAAATAATTTTTAAAAATATTAAAATTTTGACTAAAAAAATCTTGATATGGAAAATTATCATCATCGGTTTCGTATATTTCTTTGTAATTTTCGTAGATAGCTAATAAATAACCGATATTTTTTCTAGAATATGAATTAAATGGTATTAATTTTGAAGTTCTAAAAGGTAGCTTAATTTGTTTTTTAAGATCTAAAATATTTATATTTTTATCTACAAACTTTGGGGTTTTTTTATCAGCAACTAAAAAAAAATTTACACTATTTTTTTTACAAATTTTAGAGAATTCTTTGATTACTTTATTTGGTTTATTAATAGAAGTTATAACAAGTGTTCTTTTATTTTTATTCATGAAACTTTATATACCTAAATTAATTATAAAAACAAAATATTATCAAAAACTAATCATTATCAACGTAAATAGACCTAATATAATTATTTAAGTCATTAATAAATTATTAAGATTTTCAAAGTATAAAAGTGAAAATTTATTATATTTTATTAACTTTTTTTTTATAATTGTTAAAATTAAATGAATAATAACACAAATTTGTTTTTTTTTTTTAATTCTACTGATAATCATAAATTAATTTGTAGATTTATATATTATGCAAAAACAAACTCATCTTCTACCGCATATTCAGATTTTAAGAGCTATATCGGTAATACTCGTTTTTTTCTACCATTTAAAAATAGATTTTTTTTCAAAAGGATATTTAGGAGTAGATATTTTTTTTGTAATTTCTGGTTATGTAATTACTAATAAATTACTAAACGAATATTTTAATAAATCAGAAATCAATCTAATAAATTTTTATATAAATAGGTTTTGGAGAATATTTCCAAATCTTTTATTTGTACTTTTAACAGTATTTATATTTTATAAATTTTTTGGTCTACCCGATAAAAGTTTATTCAATGATTTTATATTTTCAGTAATTGGTATTTCAAATTTATATTCTTTAGTTAAAGATGTTGATTATTTTGACAATGTTTTTGATAATCCCCTTGGACATACCTGGTCGCTAGGTATAGAGGAACAATTTTACATTTTATATCCTTTAGTTTTAATATTTTTACTTTTTAAAATAAAAAATTTAAATTTAATTAGTATTTTTTTATATTTTATTGGGTTTTTAATATTTAGTTCTCTATTCATTTTCGAATTAACTAATTCAAATATTTTTTATAATCCATTTTATAGATTTTGGGAATTTCTTATTGGTTGCTCTATTCCTTTTTTAAGAAATATAAAAAAAAATTTTACAGTTAGTAAATATATATTTTATTTATCTTTAGTTTTGATGCTCACAGTTTTATTTTTAAATCTTAATATTCCTTATTTGTTAAACAATTTATTAATCACTTTTGCTGCAGGTTTTTATTTATTTTTTTATAATTCAAATTATTTTTCTATCAATTTTTTTTCAAATAGATTTTTAGTTAACCTTGGAAATATGTCTTACTCCATATACTTATGGCATCTACCAATTATATATTTTTCAAAAATTTATTTTAATAGTATATCATATTATATAATTGTATTTCTACTTACTTATTTTTTTTCTTTTTTAAGTTTTAGATATGTAGAAAGCTACTTCCGATTTAATAAAATAAACACAAATAAAAAATCTTTAATTTACTTTGCAGTTACATTTGCTTTTATATTTATTTTTTTTACAAAAGTAACTGGATTAATAAATATTACGAAAATTTCAAGTTTTTTTATTTCTAATAATTATTTACAAAAAAATTATTTTTGGAATGAAAGAACATCTTTTAGAAAAATGAAAATCAATGAATATGAAGTCTACGATTATTGTACGGAAGATTCAAATTTATATACAAAGAATAACTTTGATTTGAGAATAGAATGTTTAAAATCAGATGTAAAAGATGAAATTTATTATCTCCGAGGTAATAGTTATGTAGCTCAATTTATTCCTATTTTTAACAAATCAAGGTATATTAAAAATTTGTATTATGTTCATAGATCATCTAATTCAGATGTTGACTTTAATGAATTAAAAAAAATTAAAAAAATTTATAAAAAAGTTTTCTTTGTTACAGCCATTGACGATATAAGTACTTTTAACGAAGTTTTAACAAATTTTGAAATAAATAGTTTCTCTGAAAACTATCATATAATTTTTATAGGACCTATACCAAATTTTTATTCAAATCATTTAAACCCTTTAACTTGCATGGTTCAAAAAATTAACTGCACTGTAAAAAAAAATTTTGACGCTGAATATAGAAATTTAAAAAGTTTGATAAATTCTATTGAAAAAATCTCTAAAAAGCATGAGAATATACATTTTTATAATCCTTATGACTTTCTATGCCCAGACGAGGAATGCCTAATTTATGACAAAGATAAAGATAAACTAATGCTGAGAGATGATAAGCATTTATCTTTTGAAGGGTCTATTGATCTATTAAACAATTTTAATGATTTTATTAAAACAAAAATAAAAAAATGAAATTAGGAATTTTTTTTGAGAGCAATCCAAGAGAGGGCGGCGCATTTCATGCAAACATAAATATAGTTAATATTTTAAATCAATATAATAAAAACGATTTTGATATACTTTATATTGTTAACTCAAATGAAACTAAAAAAATTTTAGAAAAAAAGAATTGTAAAACTTTGTTGTTTAAGCCCAACATAGTAGATCGTATATTCCTTTTTTTATTTAAAATACAAATTTTTAAGCATATCTTCAAAAAAATAAGATTAATAAATAAATTTGAAAAGTTAATAATTAAAAATAATATAGATTTAATTTATTTTAATAGTCCTACAAAGTTTTCTCTATTTTTAGAAATAGTTCCGTTTGTAATAAATATTTACGAAATGCAACATCGAACTGATAATTATTTTCCTGAATATAGAATGAACCATCATAACTTAGACATTAGAGAAGATATAATTACCAATAGTGTTAAAAAAGCATTTAAAATAATAGTTGCAACTAATAAAGACAAGAATCTTCTTCGAGAGTTGTATAATGCTTATAATAAAAATGTTGTAATACAACCTTATGTACCACAATTACCGAATTTATATGAAAATAATTTTAAAGATGAAAATTTCAAATCAATTTATCATTCACTTAATATAGATGCTGAAAAAGTTTTAATTTATCCAGCACAATTTTGGGCTCACAAAAATCATAAATATTTAATTGATGCATTTGCAAATTTAACTTCCTTGCAAAAAAAGAATTTGAAATTAATTTTTACTGGTCATGAAAAATTTAATAAAAAATATATACAAAAGGAAATAGAAAAAAATGGTTTAAAAGAAAATATACATATATATGATTATATTAATGATAAACAGTTAATCGCGCTCTACTTAAATGCATCTGCATTAGTAATGCCAACTTTTGTTGGACATTCAACTTTGCCATTATATGAAGCTTTCTATTTTAATCTTCCTGTCTTTTTTTCAAAAGATTTATTAGATGAGAGTTTAAAAGAATGTGTTTATGAGATTGATATTTATAATCCAAAAGATTTTAGTAATCAATTTGAAATATTTTTAGATAATACTGAATTAAAAGAAAGAAAATTAAAAAACGGAAAAAATTTTTATGATAATAATTGTAAAAAAAACCAATTGTATAATAATTTAAAAAATATATTTGAAAATTACAATTATTTAAGAAAACGTTGGGAATGAAAAAAAAAAAATTTATCTCTTGGGCAGCTCCTAAAATATCTGGATACGAAAGATCTTTAATAAACAAATCGATAAAAACGAATTGGATTTCAGGTGGAAGTTATTTAAATAATTTTGAAAAAAAATTATCAACTTATTTAAATACAAAATATTGTTATCTTACTTGTAATGGTACGGCTGCTTTGCATCTCGCATTTTTAGCTTGCGGGCTTAACCGTGGTGATGAAATTATTGTCCCTGGATTTGGATATTTAGCTGCAGCTAATATTGGTAGTTTAATGGGTCTAAATGTAAAATTTGCAGATGTAGATAAAAACTCTTATTGTTTGTCTATTTCATCAATAAAAAGCCTTATTAACAAAAAAACTAAGGCAGTTGTTACAATAAATACATATGGCAACATGCATGAATTAAATAAATTATCAAAATTTTTAAAGCAGAGAAAGATTCTTCTAATTGAAGATGCTGCTGAATCTTTTGGATCTAAATATTTAAAAAAACAATCAGGAACCTTTGGTGATATTGGAACATTTAGTTTTCATGCAACAAAAAATATTACAACTGGAGAAGGTGGACTGGTAATAACAAATAATAAAAAATTTTCGGAAAAATTGGCTCTTTTTAGAAGCCATGGCGTAATAAAGAAAAGATACTATCATCTTGTTCATGGACATAATTTCAGGTTAACTAATTTTCAGGCTGCTATGGGGTATGCTCAATTGTCAAAAATAAATTTAATAATAAAAAAAAGAAAAGAAATCTATAACAAATATCTTAAAGAACTAAAGAAACTAAATCTATTTATTACATACCAGAAGATATCAAAAAATTGCAATTTTGTCCCCTGGACTTTTGCAATTGAAATTAACAAAAATTTTAAAATTTCAAGAGATAAAATAATTTCAAAGTTATTAAATGCTGGTATTGAAACAAGAAATGGTTTTTACAGCCCTAATAATTTAAAAATTTTTAAAAAAACAAATTATTTAATTAATTCAGATCAATTATCAGAAAATATTATTTGTTTACCTATTCATTTACACATGAACAGCTCGGATATAAAAAGAATAGTAAAAGAAATATCTAGCCTTTATATAAAAAAATAAATTAAAATAAAATCTAGAAAACTTTTAGCTTTGGCAAAGGAAATATAAACTTAGAATATTTTCTTTGTTTTTTTTCCCTGACTAATATTTCTTTTTGAAAATGCCATGGTAAAACAAGATAAAAACTTGGTTTTAGTTTTCTAGAAATTTCTTCTTTAACAATTTTTATTTTAGTATTTGGAGTAAAATTGCCATTTTTTTTGGGGTTTCTGTCTGAGATAATATCTATATATCTTTTATCTATACCAAAATATTGTAACAAAACATTACCTTTTGTAGATGCTCCATAACCATGGATTGTTTTATTTTGTTTTTTAATTTTTTTGAGAAATTTAATTAAATTTAATTTGATTTTTTTTATATCTTTAAAAAATTTTTTAAAAGTTTTCTCATTCCCTAATTGAAATTTATTTTCATATTTAAGTATTTTATTTATTTTATTTGAATTTATTTTGTACTCATTGCATTCTTTTTTACATATATAATATTGAGTGCTTCCTCCATTAATATCATTAAATTTAATATCAAAAACTGTTAGTCCATTTAAATTCAATAAATTTAATATAACTTTATGAGAATAATATTCTAAATGCTCATGACAAATTGTATCAAATAAAGAATATTTAAAAATTGACAAAAGATCTGCATGCTCTAGCACAAAAATACCATCGTCATGAAGAATTTTTTTAACATCTTTTATAAATAAATTTGGTTTTTTGAGGTCATAAAACATAGATAGAGCGGTTATGATTTTATATTTTTTATCTAGTTTTCTATTTTTTAGATTCTTTAAAGAAAAGAAATTAGATATTTTATAATCAATTTTTTTATAAAATTTATGATATTTTTTAACTAATGGATCTATGCCAACTGTAATAAACTTTTTTTCATAGTGATTTAACAAAGTAGCATCATTACTTGCTATATCCAAAACATAATCTTTCTTATTAATTTTTGACAATTTTACTGCTTCCTCTGCAACATGCCTAACATGGTTTGTCATTGTCGAATTTATACCCGTCCTATATCCATAGTCTTTGCCATATAAAAAATTTGGACTAAAATTTCTATCTA
>MDTA01090530.1_pt1 | contig 23586 bp, 23 predicted proteins | sample 811151 | NCBI WGS metagenome assembly MDTA01 (sample SAMN05326648, study PRJNA326480) | marine metagenome | isolation source: seawater | place: Indian Ocean: South | collected 2010
CCAAGGGAGTCTAATTTTCCATTTTTGCCATATAGTTGAGTATCTTGATTTTTATCTAGTTTATTATCTGGATTCATTTGATTAAGATCATCTAAAGAATCATAAATTATATTTAATATCTCTTTTTTTTTCATAAAATCTATTCAACCCTATGCTTTAATTTCCATAGTTTATATTGAGCTTCTGGTGAATAGCCGCTAAACTTTGCACCAGATGGTTCCCATATATGTCTACTTCTGAATTTGTCGGCAACATACCAAAATTCTTTCTCAGTTATATCTAAATATTCTAAGAAATCCTTCCAGTGCTTTATTGGAAATTCACCATCATATTTATGCACCAAAGCAACGCCCTCTTCCCTGTCTATATGGTGATCTCTAATCTCATGCGCAGCATCATATGTTGCTCTGCAAATACCAAATTTCATATATGCCATCCACCAATGAAATCCATCTAATTTATCATCAATACTCCAATATTTTTGATATGTTCCCTCGGATCTATCGTCATTCGCTATAAATCCAGTATTTTCTGCAGCATAGTAATAATTCCACTGTGGCGTCCATCTCTCATAATATGACATCCAATGTCGTGATATTCCAACTCTCTTGAGATCATCTGGGTTTGGTGGAGAGTATAAATCAAATGACGAGGATGCTATTTCATCTTTAGTGAATATATTTCTTTTTAAACCAGCTTCAACTAATTTTTGCGCACTACTACCTTTATAAAATATCTCTGACCAGTCATCCATAGGAGCCGTCACCATATTCTTATGTTTATCCTCTCCGCCATACTCAACTTCACCATTTTCACCGAAAAATATTAATGGGATATTGTATTTTACAGCTAAATGAAGGGCTAAATATTCTTGTCCATATCCAAATGGATCCCACGCATCACCATGCAAGTCAAATGCTAGCAATGATAATTTTCTATGCAGCTTTCCATCTGAATGCATTAGAATATTGTCAAAACCACAATCTTTTAGTGCTATAAAATTTTTCCATCCTATCTCTGTATATATAAAAGGAGCCCATGTAATAGTAAGCGGATGCATCCCATACTTATATTTAAGTTTATGGGCTACCATTCCGCTATCTTTACCACCAGAGCTAGGAACTATTACATCCCAGGATCCATCCTTGGAACGATAGTTATCACAAACTTTCTGTAATTCTTTTTCACGTTGTATCCAATCAATTTCATTATCTTTCTCATGAGCATAATCGCAGGCAGAACAAACCCCTTCCTCTTTTACATCCCATTTAATCCTTGGGCGTTGATTAGAAACAACACATTTCTTACAAAATTTAACATCTTTCGGTAATTGCTCTAGTTGTTTATCAAATATTTCATCAGATACCTTTATTACCTTGCTCATTTTTTCTCCTTTTATAGTTTAATAAATTCATTCAATAATTTTAAACCGTATTCACCACTCTTTTCTGGATGAAATTGACAACCATACGCATTTTTTGATTTAATAATTGCAGTTATTTTAACATCATTATATAGAGTATGCGCCAAAACATTTTCGTCATTTTTACAATCTGCTTTATATGAATGTACAAAATACATTGATGACTTATCATTTTGACTTTTTAAAATTTTATCTTCTTTATAGACAATCTGATTCCATCCTATATGAGGAATTTTATGTCGCATTTTTTGTGAATTCATCTCTGGAATTTTAACAACATCACCTTCAATAACTCCTAAACCATTAATTTCACCAAATTCAAAGCTTTTTGACATCATCATTTGCATTCCTAGACAAATTCCAAGGAATGGTCTTTCTTTTTCGATATGCTCTTTGATTGGGTCTATAAGATTCCTAAGCGTCAATCCCCTCATGCCATTTTTGAAAGCTCCAACTCCTGGTAAAATAAGGTGCGATGATTTACTTATATCAACAGGATTTTCAGTAATTTTTGCATCAACACCCAGATGTTCTAGAGCGTTACACACATTGAATAAATTACAAAGACCATAATCAATTATATTAATTCGCTTCATATTCTCTTACATTAAATTTATTTTCTAGACAGTATTCGCGAATTTTTTCAATTGTTAAGCGTTCATAGTGTAAAACATCCGCCATAGCAACTGCATCTGCAGATGACTCTTCAACAACACGACCAAAGTGATCTAGATTTCCCATTCCTCCGCTCGCTATTACTGGTATTGATACAGACTCTGAAACACTTTTTATCAATTCGAAATCAAAACCTTTTTTTGTTCCTTCGTAATCAACTGAAGTTAGTAATATTTCGCCAGCTTCATACTTTTCTGCGGTTTTTACCCAATCCATAACATCTAATCCGGTTTTTTGTCTACCATTTTCGGTATAAGCCTCCCAACTATCGCCAGTTTTTTTTGCTTCTATTGACAAAACCATACATTGAGATCCAAATTTTCTTGAAACATCTCTTATCAGTTCAGGGTTTTTTATTGCTGCAGTGTTAATTGCAACTTTTTCTGCTCCACACCTCAATAAATATTTGACGTCGTCAATTGTCCTTATCCCACCACCAACTGTTATCGGAACATAAACATCCTTAACAGTTTTCTTTACAATATCACTTAAATTATTTCGTCCGTACAAACTTGCAACTGTATCCATATATATAATTTCATCAATACCTGCTTGATAATATTTTTTTGCATATTCATTAGGATTACCAATAACTCTTAGACCCTCTAAATGTATTCCTTTGATTAGATTCGGACCCTTGATATCTAATCTGGCGATTAGTCTAGTGTTGCTAGCTATTTTACTCAATAGGTTTTCTCAATTCCCATTTATTGTTTACATACTTCCATATATGTGGAGATCTAAATGTATCGCATAAATCATTAAAATATTTTCTATCAAAAATTGGCTGTTCGAATTGTTTATGAGCTATAGGAAAATTCTCTTTATCAATTGATAGATATTTAAAAATCTCATCTGCAAATCTCTCCGGATATTCATGATCAAACTTTTTGACTAATAAGACTCCCTCTTCTCTCGTTATATCGCCTGATCGGATTTCTTGAGAAGCATCAGCTGTTGCGCGACCTATTCCAAATTTTATTCCCATAGTGTAATAAAAAAAATCATCTATTTTATCATCTATACTATTGTATTTACTATATGTACCCAATGTTCTTTCAGGCGCAGCTTTAAACTCGCTATTTTCTGCCGCATAATAATAATTTGATTGTGGATGCCATTTTAAATAATAACCAAGATATCTAAAATCTAATGAAGTAGACTCAATATTCTTGATATTTTCAGGTATATAAATCGATAAGTCAGTATCGGTTAATCCAAAATCTTTCTTCAATGATTCGTATGATACACCACCAAAAAACATTTCATCTCTTTCTTTAACCGATGAAAATGTCCAGTCTCTTTTAGACGACATTGCTTCATTAACAGGTGTTCCATATTCAGCTTCTTGTTCACCATAAAATATCAATGGAATATTAAATTTTATTGCCATCTTTGTAGCAAAACATTTTTGTCCCAAAATGAAGGGTTGAAATGGATGTAATAACTTGTCTACAGCTAATCTTGTCAATAATCGATGTGTTCTTCCGTTTGGAGTCATAAGATAATTATCCATACCTGAATGTATCCATGCTTGGAAATTTGACCAACCCCAATCGGTATATATATTTGGAGCCCATGTTACAGTCAGAGGATTCATATTGTACTTATATTTAAGGATATGAGAGGCATAAAAACTATCTTTCCCACCAGACCCAGGTACAAGACAATCGTAATTACCGTTTCTGCTTCTATATTTATTACATAGCGTTAACAATTCTCTTTCTCTTTCCACCCAATCAATATCCATATTTTTCTTCTCTGTAACAACACACGCATCACAAACTCCATCGCTATTAAAATTGATGGTAGTTTTTTTTGATTTCGTAGTATGTTTAAACTCAACGGTAGTATTTGGTCTTTGATTTGATATTACACATTTCCTACAATATTTAATCTGATTGGGGAGTCCGTACTTTGTAACTTTGGAAGATTCTTTTTTAAATTCTTTTAAGTCAATTTTTTTATGATATTTAATAATCATTTATTTAATTGTCCATCCCCCATCTACTATTAAATTTGCACCAGTAATATACAAAGCATCTGAGCTAGCTAAAAAAACAACTGGTCCTACAATATCACTCTCCGTAGCCATTCTTTTCAAAAGAGTTCGTGACACATATTTTTTTATGAATTTAGATGATTGATTTCTATATACGCCTCCCGGCGAGACACAATTCACTCTAATTTTTGGCGAAAGTGTAGATGCAAGCCATTTAGTCATATGTACTACTCCAGCTTTAGAGATAGAGTATGCTCCAGGATTATATATTTCAGTTCCACTGTACAGATCTAAATCTGGACCAATTATTCCATAGATAGATGAAATATTTACTATTGAGGGATTTTTAGATTTTTGCATTTTTTTATATATATTCTGAATAAGAAAAAAAATGGAAGATAAATTTATATCTATGCATTTTTTCCATGAATCTCTATTTTGATGCTCATATTTGGTATTCCAACCAGCCATTTTATCTGTACCAACCATTCCTATAGAGTTGATTATAGTATCAATAATTTTGAATTCTTTTAATATTTCCTTAATAAGATTATCTAATTGTGATTGAATTGCCATATCGCAAATAAAAATATTAATTTTGGAATTATATTTCTTTGAGAGTTTAGATTTTAATTTTGAAAGGTTTTTTTTATCAATATCGATAAGTATTAAATCTGAATTTTTTTTTGCAAAATCTTCAGCAATAGCACTTCCTATATGACCAGCTGCGCCAGTGATTAAGACAATATTATTTCTTCTAATTTTTTTATTCATTTAGATCATTATTCGTATATAGATATTCTGCATATTTAAAATCATTCATATCGTCAATATCAATAGACTCTTTTTTATCTAGGATATATCCATAGACATTACCATCCATTAAATTTTTAGCCTTCATAATATAGTCTGGATTTGTAATATAGCAATAAGTTGTTATATTATAACAATTTGATTCATCCTGTCTTCGAAAGATTTGTTTATCTTGAGAGTTATAAAGTTGTATCTTACCTGAATCACTTAAATTAACAATATTAAAATTAGGAATATGATTACTTTGAGTCACACCTAATAATAAATCGCAATTCGTTGTATTATATCTTCTAATCATTTTTTTTATTGTAGCGTAACACCTAAGAGGGCTTGTACATGGTAACGAAACAAAAGTATCAAAAGATTTATCATAGTTGTTTATAGCATGCTTCCAACTTTGAAATTCGCTTGACTCATCTGTTGCTAGATTGTCTGGCCGTAAAAATGGTACTGTCGCTCCAAATGATAGCGATATTTCTCTTATATCGTTATTATCAGTAGATACAACTATGTCTTCAAACAGTTTTGATTTTTGTGCCATATCTATTGTATGTGCTATCAGTGGTTTACCGCTAAATTCAAGGATATTCTTATTTTTGATACCTTTTGAACCACCTCTTGCAAAAATAAATGCAATATTAGTCATTTTAAATATATTCTCTTCTGTTGATTTAGAGATGAATGCATAGCATTCAAAACATACTGCGTTGAAATCAAAGATTCTATTGAAAATAATGACTGAACATTTTTTGATAAACATTCAAATATGTATTTTATTTCTTTTAAATATGAGTCATTGTCCGAGTCATTAAATTTGACAATATTATGATTCTTATTATGTTTTTTATCTGAAGTTTTTATTAGATTAGTTAGATGATTGATATCTATATCATTATCTGCAGTAGTTATTGTGCATCTTCTTTCATTGATATTAGATAACATATTAGCTTTAAAATTAATATCTAGATTATTATAATAAAAAACTGCTTTTATATTAAATTCTACATCAGATTTTAATTGATGATTATCTAATTTATAAACTTTTACACTTTTTGGTTTCCCAAATAAATAAATCATATAATCAACCTCGTGACTAAGCTCATTTATTACTCCTCCACCCAAAGACCGATGAAATGATACGGTATCTTTATAATTTTTATTTTTTCTCCATTTTCTAAAATCAGTAGAAACAATAATATTGACGCTTGTGATTTTTGATATTTTATACTTCAGTAATTGATTTTTAATAAAATCTATTCTGTCTGTAAACCTCATATTATATCCAACATGTGTCAATTTATTTGTTTGAGAAATAGTTTTCAGCAATGACGAAATCTTCTCTCGATTAGTCATTAAAGGCTTTTCAATAAAAATATTAAAGCCTTTTTTTATAGTCGTTTTTATATCCCCAAGATGCATGCTTGCTGGAGAGCATATTAAAGCAATGGATTTTTTATTCATTGGTATAATATCTCTCAAATTTTTAATTATTTTTATATCTTTATTATTAAAGTATTTATCTAGGTGTAGATTTGTTCTCTTTAGTACATAAATTGTTTTGAGAGGATAAATCTCCTTAATATTTTTAATATGTCTTATAGCTATATTCCCGCTACCTATTACCAATATATCTATAGGTGTTTGACTATTTTTTAGCTTTTTCATAATTTTCATGATTACCAATATCTAGCCACTGTTCATGCATTGGAAAAATTCCAACATTATTATTTTTTATAGCCTCTGATATAATCTCTGTCATATCTATTCTTTTGTTGTATTCAAGATTATTTATTATATTTGGATTAATAATATATATGCCTGCATTTATAAGATATTTTTTTAATGGCTTTTCTGCGATATTAACTAACTTGTCATTTTCAATTTCAATTGTTCCAAATGGTATTTGAATATCATAAAAGGAAGCACAAACGGTAATATCTGAATCTGAATTATTATGATAGTTAATTAGTTCTGAATAATTAATATCTGTTAATACGTCGCCATTGACTATTACAACTGGCAAATCAGTATTTTTCGGTTGAAGTAAAGATAAAGAACCAGCTGTCCCCAGAGGTTTTTCTTCTTCCAGAAATTTTACCTTTATTGAATTATTTGGTGCTTTATTAAAGTAGTCTTTTATAGTGTCTCCTTTATAATGAATTGATATATAAATATCTTTAAGATTATGATGATGCAGGCGATCTATAATTTCATGGATTATTGGTTTTTTTTGCAAAGGCAACAATGGTTTTGGTGTTTTGAGAGTAAGAGGATGTAATCTCTCACCTTTCCCTCCAGCCATAATTAATGCTCTACACTTATTTCGCTGTTCAATCTGCATGTCCTTGCTTGACACAATCTTAACTACATTACCTGTATCGTCTAATATTGGGATGTACTGATGAGTCTGAAGAAGATCTCTAATATAAGATATCTCATTAATTTTGGCTGATTTAGGATTTTTATTCATTATCTCTCGGCATAGATTATCAAGATTTAGATTATTAAGGAGTCCTCGTCTGATATCTCCATCTGTTATCGTTCCAACAAGTTTACCTTTATCAATTATTAAAACTAATTTATAGGGACTTTCTTGAAGAATCTGAATAGCATGTGACATCTTCGATGAAAGTGTAAGAATATTTTTTTTAATATTATCCATTTAGATTAAATCACGTAGATATATCTTTGAGTTTTTTTTAAGATCTTTTTTTACTTTTTTATTAATAACTAGCGAATAGTTATTTGCGCTCATACCAGTATTAGATCTTTTGCATGCAATATATTCATCTCTTAGTATTTCTCCTGATGAAATGTCTTTTCTTAGAAATAATCTTTTAATTACATGCCTGTAGTTTTTTCTCTCAGATGATGTAATGTTTTTTGACGATGAACCTAATGCTATTTCAGATTTTTTAATTAATGAAACGTATTTCTTAAAATTATTAATATTAAGTGAACTTTTATGATCTGGACCAGATAATTTATTAGATTTAGTAACATGGACTTCAATATATTTTATATGTTTTGATGAGGCGATAATAGGAACAATTAAATCACCTGAGTGATCCGAATAACCAAGTTTCATATCATAATTGTTATTTAACATATCTAAAACATTCAAGTTTAGCTCCTTTAAAGGCGCTGGATACTCTGTTGTGCAGTGAAATAATACAACTTTATTATTTATGTAAGTAAAGTTTTTTTTGTAATAATTAGAATGTTTAACTATATCGAAATTGAAATCTTTATTTGCATTACCATAGGCCAAAGCAGATAGTGCAGTATTAATATGATTAATATTTGACATCCCAGCAGATAATAATATTTTTTTATTTGTTTGCCCTAAATGCAAGAGAAGTTGGATATTAGTTAGATCTGAAGACCCAACTTTAATAAATTTAGTTTTTAGAACTTTAGTAATAAAGAATATATCATTTATATCTGTGATTGTAGTGATAAAATCTATTTTTTTAGTTGCGGAATACTGATTAAGTTTTATAAAGTCATCATATGTGAGTTCATACTTGCGCAACATATCATACTGCGATTGACAAGATTGTGTATCTTTCTGATATGGTGCTTGATTGGTATCTTTTGCACATATTGAATCACTTGAGTATGTCTGAAACTTTACCGCGTCAGCTCCTGCTTTTTTGCATTCATCAATTAATTCTTTAGCGAGACTCAGTCTTCCGTTATGATTTACTCCTATTTCAGCAATAATATATATTTTATTAGTGTTCATAATATATCTACAAATGATTTATTTTTAATATTATCTAATTTAATATTTTTTAATATCTTTAGAACCTTATTGATTGTATTTTTCCCTTGATAGTAAATTTTTTTTTGTGGATTATCGTAGTTAATAGCTTTATTTATATTTTTTTTTATTGATGATATTGTATGTGACGAATTAAAAATACTATCTGTTAATGGTCTACCATTTTGCCTACTTCCCACATTTACTGTTGGTATATTTAAATAAGGAGCCTCAACAAAACCAGACGATGAATTACCAATTATAAATTCAGAATATTTAAGTAAGTGTAAATAGTCATTACGTCCATATGATGATGTCAATATTGCGTTTTTATTGCATTTAATATAATTTTTAATTTCTTCTAAAATTATTTTGCTACCTGTATCTGAGTTTGGATATGAAAAAACTTGCACATATTTCTTGTATTTTACGATAGAATTTAGAACATTTTTTACTAATCGATGATTATTGCCATTTATAGTCTCGGGGTGCAGCGAGATCATAAAATACTTAGAGTCTTTGAGTTTTTTATCAATATTAATCAAATAGTTTCTTTTATTGAATTTTGTTTTTTTTATTGCATCAACACCTAGAGATCCAACATTATAAATATATTTTTTTCTCTCTCCCATTTGAATTAATCTTAATTTAAATTCCTCATTTGCAACAAAGTGAATATCAGCTAATTTTGAAACTGAATGTCTTAATGCATCATCGATAGCTCCATTAGTTACTTCACCACCATGTATATGTGCTAAAGGAATACCTGTAATGTGACATGCAAGTGCAAATGGATACATGTCATACCTATCTCCTAATACAATAAAGATATCCGGATTTATTTTCTTAATAGCGTAATATGCTCTTTCAAGCTGTATAGACATTGCTTTAATCATACCTTTTTCATCAAGATTTTTTTGATTAGTTTTAATAATAAAATTTGGTTTAAATCCATCATTAATAACTTCTTTATATGTATATCCAAATTTTTTTAGAGTATGCATTCCTGTGATAATAAGTTTAAAATCTACATCTTTACAGTCTTTCAACTCATTCATTAAAATAAACAAATGATTATAATCAGCCCTGCTTGATGTTAGAATACATATTTTTCTTTTCATATATTGTAGTAGCAGCTGGGCAAACTTATAGTTTTTTTCCAGATTTTAATAGTATTTCTTAAATCAGATTTAGGATATTTCTTTAAATATTTAGACATGTGCTGCGGTTTCCATAACTCTCTTAGATAAAGTTTATTTTTATGCATCTGTTTTAAAAGTTCCTGATGATATTTAATATATTCCTCTTTTAACATTAGATTGATAACCCAATTATTCGGCTTAGATACTTTCGAATAAGTATTGATATAACAATATTGATTATTTTCAAAAGTCTTTTGATATTGAGAATAAAGTTTTTCTTTCAATGATAAAGTCTTTTTCAAATTACACAGCTGACTATAACCTATAGAAGCGTTTATATTTGCCATTCTAAGATTATAACCAAGCATATCATGCATGACTTTCCATTTATGAGTTATTCTAGCTGTACTAATAAGATGCTTTACTTTTTTATAATCACTGTATTTTTTTAATAGTAACGCTCCACCCATACCCGTTGTTACTATCTTATTTCCATTAAAAGACAGAATAGCTGATCGACTTGAAATACCAACATGTTTATTTTTGTAGAAAGAGCCAAGAGCTCCAGCAGCATCTTCAATTATTTCTAATTTATATTTTTTCGTAATCTTTCTAAGTTTCTCAATATCAACTGGTTGTCCATATGCATGAACCGCTATAATAGAGCTCACTACTTTTTTTGTAGTTTTATTTATACATGTATTATTCTTTACGATAAATTTTTTTGATAAATAATTATTAAGTTTTTCTAAATCAATATTTGGAGAATTTACTTCACAATCAATAAAGTGCGGTATGGCATCATTGTATAGTATTGCATTTACTGTTGCTGCAAATGTCATTGAAGGAACTAATACCTCAGTTTGATTAACATTATTTATTTTTAAACTTAAAAATAAAGCTGCGGTTCCTGTGTTTGTCAATAGTACATATTTAGATCCTGTAATGTCTTTAATTTTTAATTCAAACTTTTCTATATAATTACCTTGTGTAGATACATAAGATGAATCAAGACATTTTTTGCAATCACTAAATGATTTTTCGTCAAAAATTGGTTCATGAATTACAAATTCATTCCGAGTTGATGGTAAACATGATTTAATTTTATCTATGATACTTTTATACATTATTTAACATAGTGATCAGTTTTATATTTCTCTAGATTTTTCTTAATAGAAAACCAATCAACAGTTTCCTTAAGACCTTTGATATAACCAGGCTTACCTTTGTATAATGGCTCCCAATTAAGATATTTTTTTGCTTTGGAATTATTAGCTTTTAGTCTAAATACTTCGCCTTTTTTCGGTCTAATGCGTACTTTATCAGTGATTATCTTTGGTGACTTATTAGTAATTTTACACAATAAATTTACTGTATCGTTGATTGATACTTCGTAGCCAGAGCCTATGTTAATAATCTCACCTCTAGATTTTTCATTATTTATCGCCAATTCAAATCCTCTTATAGTATCCATTACATAAGAGAAATCTCTGGTAGGATATAATGAACCAAGTTTTATGTTACTTTTATTAGATAATAATTGTGTAATAATTGTAGGTATTATTGCCCTATTGGATTGTCTTGGTCCAAATGTATTAAAAGGTCTTATGATTGTCACGGGTAAATCAAAACTACTATAATATGATTGTGCAATTTGATCCGCACCAATTTTTGTTGCTGCATAAGGTGATTTTGCATACTGAATATTATTCTCTGAAATAGGCATTTTTAATGTATCACCATATACCTCACTAGTAGAGGTGTGGATTATACTATCAATATTATTATTCATACATGCTTCCATGATATTTAATGTTCCAGTTATGTTCGTATTTAGATATGAATATGGTGAGTGATAAGAATGAGGTATTGCAATTAAGGATGCTAAGTGTACGACCGCATTCATACCTTTTACTGCATCACTTACAGATTTAGAGTCTCTGATATCTCCAAGGACAATCTCAATTTCATTGTTAATAGATTTGTCAATATCATCTAGCCAACCCCACGAGTTGAAGGAATTGTATATACACATAGCTCTTACTTTATATCCTTTTTTTACTAAGTACTCGGCAAGATGTGATCCTATAAAACCATCTGCACCAGTAATTAAGACTTTCTTATTTTTTTTCATCTGAATTATACCTATCTGCAAGTTTATTTAATTCGTCATCATCTATTATATTGTTTTCATCACATATCTGTGATAAAGATCCATTAACTAAATGAAAAATATTAGTACACTCTTTCATTGTAGATATTCTATGAGTTATACATATAATGGAAATGTCTAAATATGATGATTTAATTGATTTAAAAAGTTTTTTTTCAGTCTCAATATCAAGAGCATTTGTTGCCTCATCCAATATTAAAAGCTTAGGATTTCTATATAGCGCTCTTGCAATGGCAATTCTTTGTAGTTGACCACCACTAAGCCTTGAGCCTCTATCACCTATGAATGAATTAATTCCATTAGTTAAAGATTTAATTAATTCTGATAATCCGCAGATATCTATGAGTTTATTAACTGTGTCGATATTGATATTTTTAGACTCAATACCAAAAGCAATATTATTTAAGATGCTATCATCAATGAAAGGTGAGTTTTGAGAGACATATCCTATTAATAGTTTATTAGAATTTTTATCATATAGTGAATTCGATAATGATATTTTTCCTGAATTAGGTTGATATAGCCCTAGAAGCAAATCAATTAATGTGGTTTTTCCTGAACCGGAAGCTCCAATAATTGCGTTGTAGGTTCTGTTATAAATTTTCATATTAATATTATTTAAAATATTTTTATCATTATTATATGAAAAGCTAATGCTATTAAAAATAACCTGTTCATTGATATCAACTATTTCATGCTGACGTATTATTGATGGTTGTGTATGCATATCTTTATAAATTAAATCTAATGCTGGCAGATTAAATCTTATTGATGCAGTAAATGCGAATATTTGTTGTATCGATGGTAGAAGTCTATACGCCGCCAGAACAAATAATGCAATTTCTGGCGTATGCTGAGCAAGATTATATTCGTTATATTGTAGGTACAATAGAGTTATGAAAATTGATCCAAATGCTACAATTTCTACAATATATCTAGGAATAGTTCCGATAATAATATTTTTAGCTGCTAAATCAAGAAATCTTCTTTGTGATTTAGAAAATATATCACTAAAAAACTTCTCAATATTATAAAACTTTACATCTTTGATACTGCTAAGACAGTCTGATGCACTTTTAAAAAGTTTATCATTATATACTAGCCTTTCTTTACCATATTCGTTAAGCCGATTCTTAATAGTTCTAAAAATAAATAGATAGATAATTGCAAGAGTTAATAAAGCGCTAATAAAAGCTATTGGGTTTATGTTCATAAGCAACAGGGATATGAATAATAAAATTATAACTCTTGCTAGTATTTGAAGGGCTGGAATAAATACTGATTCTGACAAGCTTACAGAAACCTCTATTATATTCTTAGATAAGTAAGCTTTGTCATTTTTTACAAAAAATTCATATGATTGATTTAGATAATGTTTAAAGAGTTTTGATGATATTTTTTCACCTAATATTGCACTTAATCGTGTATTTAACCAAATTATAAGGCCATTTAAAAAACTACACGTTAAAAAAAGTATAACAAAAAGTACTCCTAGTAATAATGTGAATTCTTTATTACTGATAGATAAGTAGTCTTTTATATCCATTGATATAGTACTAGATCCAAAATAATCCGGGTCTGTCATCATTCCTACAAATGGCATAATTGATAATATGCCAGCAACTTCAATAATGCCGACAAAAACAAATAAACCAAAAAGATATAGTATTTTTCTTTTATCTGTTGTATCAAGGAAAAATATGACTTTATTAAACATTATTTATAGTTATTTAAAAACCATTTAATGGTATTTTTAAGGCCATCATTGACGCTAATAAGATTATTAACTTTATAATATTTTAGATATTTTTTAGAGTTCATTGAATTAAATCTCATATCGCCTAATCTTTCTTTCTGATATTTTAATCTAGTATTTTTGTAACCAAACTTAATAAAAATATTAGTCATAATCTTTGAAAGAGTATTAATAGACGTCTCTTTTCCTGTAGAAATATTAAAATTTTCATATGGTGATTTTTGATTTAATGAATTATATATAGCTTTTACGATATCAGTTACATGAATATAATCTCTGGTTATACTACCATCTCCATTTATTATAATAGGTTTTCCGTTAAGTATATTTTTTGTAAAATTAGCAACTACACTTTTTTTGTGTAATGAAAATGGACCATATGCATTACTGAATCTAAGTATCGTAGTTTTTAATTTAAAAATCTTTGAGTATGTTTCGCAAAAAGATTCTATACTTAATTTACTTGAACCGTATGTTGATATTGGATTCTTGGCTGTCATTTCATTCATAGGTGGTTCAGCATCACCAAAAACAGAACCACTTGACGCGAATATAAAGTTTTTTACTTTATTTATTCTACATGCATCTAGATAGTTAAACGTACCCGTGATATTTGTATCAAATGCTTTTCTTGGGTTTTGAATATTCAAGTCGATACCAGACTCAGCTGCTAGATGTATTACACAGTCAATTTGTTTCGTGATTTTGTTTGCAAATAATCTATTTTTCGTACTAGTATTAATAATATTTACTCGTGACTTATTAATAGTATAGTTTTGACTATTATTAAAATATTTATATCTTATAATACCGTCAAGATATCTAGTATCACATTTAGATTTATCATCAACAATTATAATCTGTTTAATATTTTTCTTTTTGATCAAAAAGTTTATTAAATTTGATCCAATAAATCCAAGACCACCTGTTATTAAGATTTTCATTTCCAGCTGACTTTTGGACTAATTATGTCTCTTCTAATATTTCGTTTATGCTTCATACAGTATTGAGCAATTTCAATAATAATTTTATTTGTTAATTTTGTAGGTTTTAGCCCTAGATTTTTAAGATTAGAATGTTTTGCATTATAATAATGATTTTCATTCTCTACTCTTGGATTTTTAATTTTTCTTATCTTTACATTAATACCAATTTCAGACATTGAATTTCTCACTATTTCAGCAAGCTGTAGTACAGAAAATTGTTCGGTGAATTGATTATAAATATTGAGAGTACCCTTTTTTGGCTTATTTTGAAGAGTAATTTTAATACACTCAACTGAATCTTTAATATTTATATAGCCTCTAATTTGTTTACCAGAGCCATAAATTGTTAATGGATTATTAATAAGTGATTGAACAATAAATCTATTTAAGACAGTTCCGAATATATCATCATAAGTAAATATAGGAACGTGCTTGTCATTAATAACTGATTGAGGGTAAATGCCATACACCGGACCCTGCATAAGATCGGTACATCGAAGATTATACATGCGTGTGTAAAACCATATAAGATCTGTATCCATAATTTTCGATGTATGATAAAGACTAGAACCTTGTCTTGGATATAAAAATTTTTCACGTCTTTTATTGTGTTTAATATCTATCCAGCCCTCTTCAATATCTATATTTGGCGTTCCATACTCACCCATTGTTCCAAGTTTAATTATGTGGGCATTTGGAATAATTTCTTTAACAGCGTGAACAACATTGAATGTACTTTCTAAATTATTTCTAATTGTTTCCCATGAATATTCTTTGTTAAGCATCGAAAATGGTGCAGAAGGTAATTCCGCAAAATGAATTACTGCATCAGGCTTATGTTTTCTCAAGATTTTAGAAATATTTTCATAGATACTACAATCGGTCTCATATATTATTTTTTTTGCTTTTGATTTAATATTTTTTATTCTTTTAGAAAATCTCGCAAGGTTTACCAATGGAGTTCTATTAAGTTTTTTCATATATTTTCTTTTAGAATAATTATCAACTAGAATAAGCTCGTCTATATCGTTAAGCAGACTTAACGCTGTTGACCAACCTAAATAACCATCGGATCCAAGTATGAGTACTCTCATTTTTTTATAAATTCATGAAATGTATTTTTTTTTAGAAATTCTTTATACCAATCTAGTGTCTCTTTTAAACCTTCATCTAATTTATATGTCGGTTTCCATCCAAAATATCTTTGTAATTTTTTATAATTCATAAATTGATGTTTAATCTCACCAGTAAGTTTTTTATTTTTAAATTTTTTCTTAATATTTAAATATAAATCTTCATGATTAGATAATAAACAAAGTGTTTTAATGATATAGTCAACGGTATAACCACGTGTAGTTCCTGCATTAAAAACTTGCCCACTCAACGATTTATTCTTGTAAAGATTAAATGATAAACATGTATATAAATCACATACATCTTTAACGTAAAGAAAATCTCTTTTGTTAGTTCCGTTACCTCTGGGGATAAATTCTCTATATTTTTCTATAGCTAAAATACAATCAGGGACTAAAGCAGTAAAGTTTAATTGTCCTGGTCCGTATATATTTGCAAATCTTGTTATTATAATTGGCAAATTAAATAAATTACTAGTGTAGGACCTAGCAATTAAATCACTACAAGCTTTTGATACATCATATGGAAATACTGGCCTTAGATCATATGTCTCTTTGTATGGTAATTTCGATAATGGATATGAACCATAGGCCTTATCTGATGACGCCATAATTATAGCTTTTGTTCTATTTTTTATTCTCAATGACTCAAGAAGATTAAAAGTACCGGCTATATTAGACTGATATGTTAATAGCGGATTAACTTTTGCAACATTCACATCCACTTGTGCTGCAAGATGTATACAAATATCTATTCTGTTTTTTTGTATAAATTTATTAACTTCATGATAGTCTTGTAAATTTATTTGATAAGTTTTAATTTTCGTTGATAAATTTTCAAACTCGATAAACTTATTTTTTACTCTGTTATTAGTTATACCAATAACATTTGATCCTAAATTAATTAAATGTTTTGATAAGTTGCCACCAATAAAACCATTAATGCCTGTAATTAGTACTGATTTTTTATTCCAAAATGCTTTAGCTGTATATTTTTTTAATATTTTCATTTGCCTGTTGTAATTCAGCAATAGTGTTTATAGTTATATGAATTCCTTTATGTACATAACATTTTAAAAGTTTTTTGTCCGCTAAATTAACTAACATATCCTCGAAAGATTCATATTCATTAAAAGTGGTATACATTTTCTTAGATATGTAAAAAAAACCTATATTCATTAATTCTTTTAAAGTAGGTTTTTCTTTGAAACTTACCACAAAATCATCATTGTTCTTCTTCATGATACCAAAGGGAATATTTATTTCATATCCGGAGATTGTTAACAATTCATTCGATTTTTCATGAAATGTTTTTAGAGATTTAAGATTAATATCTGTCAGTGTATCTCCATAACATAAAATGCTATTATTATTTAAGTTTTTTGTAGCATCTTTTATTCTTTGAATAATTTCAACATCGCCTGAATCAATAATAGTATAATTTGTTTTATCAAATCTCTCGGCCATAAAATTTTCTATTTTTTGCGATTTATAACCAGTTGCAATAATAAAATCATTGTAATTAAATTTTATGAAATGATTAATAATATGTTCTAATATTGGTTTATCATCAATCAGTATGAGAGGCTTTGGCAAATCATTAGTAAGTGGCCTCAATCTAAGTCCTTTGCCTCCACATAATATTATGATGGTTTCCTTAGACATTATTATTTTTTAGATAAAGTAAATATAAGGGGTATGACGCTAATAACATCATTATCTTTGGGAGATGTGGCGGATAATGAAACATAGAGAGAAAAAATATTATTGGAATAAAGTATAAGCAACTTTCACCTCTTAATATTTTTATTAATGGATGAATCGCAAATAAATATAATACTAAAAGAACACCTATAATTCCATACTGATCAAAAAAAGTTAATATATAGAAATCTGAAGTAAGATACATAAATTCATTCAGAGGTGAATTTGATATTAAGTCATTCTGCATAAAGGAATAAGTTAAACCTTTTCCAAAAATTATTTCAAGAATATTTTCGCTATAATAACTTAATAATGCATATACAGGTCCTCCAGGAATAAATACCTGTGGCGCACTTTCTTCTTCTACATTGAGTAATAATGTCTTATATCCTAATATAGAACCGACGAATTTTTGAAATGATGGATATGAGTCTGATAAATTTTCTATCAAATAATAATAAAAATTTAATACTCCAATACTTAGAGACATAATAGTGATTATTGATATAAAGAATATTAGATATTGACGCTTATATAACAAATATAAAAGACTAACTAAAAGTAAAATTACATAAGCTGTTTTTGAAGTACTAAATATTACAGCAATGAGACTTAAAAAAGCCCACATATTATTATTCTTATACAATAAATAAAATAACGTGATTAGATGAAAAACTCCAAGTAATTGCGGAGAACCAACAATGCTCCAAATCCTATACAAACCAAGGCTTTTTACACCTATTTGTCCGCTCGTTACTACGCCAGATGATGCATAGAAGCTCTCAAAAAAATATCTAAAACCAATTAACGATAAGATTTGTTCAAAAATTGTAAAAATAATACTTATTTTTATAATAAAAATCATGAAGTTTTCTATTTTTTCAGTATTGTTCGCAATTAAAGGCATAAAGATAATTGGTAAAAAATAGCTTAAAGTTGAGACTCTGAATTCTAATAAATTAAATTGTAAAATAGTGAAAAAATCAACATTAATCAACAACGGTCTTGCGAAAATAGCAAATAGCGTATGAAGTAGTAAATAGAGTAAAAAGATGACAAAGATAAGAGATTGACTAGACTGTATTTGAAATTTTTGTGCAGCATAGAATAGTGAAAATACGAGTAACAAAGATAATAATAAAAACTCAATTATTACAGAGGGAGTTTTAATCAGACTTTTAAAAATAAAAGCTAATAAAAGAAAAGTAAATGTTATTTTAATAGCATTAATATAATTAAAACCAATATTAGTAGTAATCATAATAACCCTTTATCTTTTTATTAAGAAGATTAATATTGTCATTCTTAATTATTTCTGATCTTTTTATAATATGATTATTACTAGCAATATTAAATCCTTTCATACTAGTTGCAATCCTTTTATAATTATTATTTCTTATTATATTGAATGTACCGTCATTATATGATCCATGCGGCAAAGAAATTGAATCAATTGTCTGATTTGTGATTCTTTGTAAGGCAAGTTTACTGGATTGTACTTCATTATTCTGTTCCTCAATACTTAAATTACCTAATTTTGCATGAGTTTTACCATGCGAGCCTATCTCGCAGATTGATAAATCACTAAGTTCCTTAATATCTTTTACTGTTAAATAATCTCTTACACCAATATTATCTGATGTAATAAAAAGCGTGAATGGAATACATAAATTATTTAATACATCTGCAGCGTACATAGTATCTTTATACCCATCATCAATTGTAATAGAGATAGTAAAATTATCGGAGAATGACTCAGAGAGAGACTGTATCTCATAATTATCCTTGACGAAAATCATATGTTCTTTGAATTTTGTTACAGGGATACTTATACCATATGTATCATGTTTCAGATTCATGCCAAAAGCATGATAAATAAGAGTTCGATTGCCTGCGCAATTACTAAACCTTTTAAATGAGTTATAGTATATAGATGCAGCAATATCTTTGATGATATCTTTAATCATTAACTAAGGTTGATTAATTTTTTTGACGGACGAATATAAAAGATAGAATTAAATAAATAAAAGCTGCAAATCCGCCCATAAACGTTCCAAGAAAAACAATTAATTTCCTTTTTGGAGCATGTCTTATTTGTGGTGTAGACGCAGCCTGATCAAGCTGAGAGGATTTAACATCATTAACATTTACGGTTATTGTCTCTAACGATTTAACTTTTTGTTCAAGCTGACGCAAACCCGATATAAACGAATCAGTATTTTTTCTATTTTGTAGTGCCCTTATTTCGGCACTTAAGGCTTTTGTTCCATATAGATAAATTGGATTTTTGGAGTGCATGCTTTCATCTTCAGAAAGAATCACGCTTTGTTGATTAGAAATACCCGGCTCTCTATCATGTATGCCAAGCTCTTTTGCAATAATTAATGCTTCCTCTAGTTGTACAATTCTATCTTTAGTAATTTTTCTTTCAAGATTTTTCTTACTTATTATTTCTGATTCAAATGTTTTTTTCGTATTTTTTATTAGTATATTTATACCATCAACAAAATCTTTACTTGTAATATCGCTTACCATTTTAATATAATCATTGAGCCATAAGGCTGCTTGTTCAGCATCAGTATGAATAAAGCTCACAGTTAAGAATTGTTGTTCTCTAAAATCTCTAGAAGTTATTTTTGATTCAAGGATAAAATTTAGATTTTTATAAAAATTATCAGTAAATGATTTATCTAGATCCTCTTCATCAAAATATTGATATAAATTATTATCAAAAAAATATTTTCTTTGATATTTTCTTGATTGTATATTTAGCAAAAATACACGGTATATTGTAGAAGGAGTTATTTCTTCTCTAGATAATCTGTATCCATCATCTAAAAAGACATTTAAAGGTTGCGTAAATCTACTTTCAGGCGGTATGAGATATGCTTGAGCTTTATATGTTTCCTCTTTATTAAAAGCATATATTATTGACAAAATAAAACTAGCAGCGATAATGCCCAACAATATACTCCTTTTTTGAATGATTCTGTCAAATATTGACGATAAATTAATTTCTTCATTCATTATTTTTCTTATCCAGTTGCGTAATTTTAATTTCTTTTTCTAATTCCCTTAATTCAGCTTTAAGTTTATCATATTCTTTACTCTTTCTGTCAAAAAAACTTACAGTTAACCTAGCTTTTTCCTGCAGTCCTTTTGAAGTTAAGTAATAGGCATATGCTCTTTTATTCTTGCTGTTAGTAAAGTTTCTTGCTTTAACTATTCCTTTATTAATAAGTGCTTTCAAAATATAGTTTACTTTTCCAAGACTTATATTTAAGGACTGCGATAACTCTCTTTGGCTTATTTTCTGAGTATCGTTAATATATTTCATAACAAGATAATCTTGATCATTAATATTGGATAAATTTTTGTCAAGTTTTTTAGTCATGTACATTGTCCCTTATTAATAAGCTTTTTAAATATGCAGCTACTCTTGAAGCATCAATTATCATTCCTGCTATAAATAAATAAAAAATATTAAATGAAATAATTAAAGATAGACTTTTTTTAGATTTATATATTGGTATTAGTATTGTTCTTGATATTAAATAAAATAATAGCAACGTTAAAAAAATTTGAGGAGATAAAAAATATACTATTAAAGAAGTTCCTGAAGTTAAAGTGTATATAATTGGTTTATTATCGCCGGTTGCATTCCATGCATCTAGAGAGTATGAATAAACTTTTTTAGCTCCATTAGATAATGAATCTGTATAATTTATACCATAATATTTAAGAATTGCTCTCTGATTAATAGTTCGTTTAAGATTATGTTGATGAAATTTTTCTATAAAATCAGTATCATAACTTGCTCTAACTTTATTTAAGAATAAACCAATAAGTTTAAAAACATTCCTCTTAATCAATGAACCTGGGAGACATATTTGATTATTTTCAAACCCATATGTTTGTGCTATGAAAGATTTATCAATAATAGTTTTTCCAGATGTAAATATTCTAATTGAAACCATATCTGAGCTGCTCTTATTCATTTGGCTTAATGATGATTCAAGCCAATTAGATGGAATGTCTAGACCACAATCAACGTATGCAATAATTTCTTCTTCCGAAGACTTAATACCTAAATTGACAGAGCTACTTGGTGACATTTCACCTGAATAAATATTTTTATATACTCGTATATTATTTTTATTTATCCATTTATTTATTATATCTGATGTCTTATCAGTAGATCCTGAATCAACCAAAATGACTGAACTAGGCTTAACAGATTGACTACTAATTGAATCTAATGTTTTCTCAATATTTTTAGATTCATTATAATAAGGAACTATAACTACAATAGACATATTTAGGCACGCTACCGCCATTAAGATAGTTATTACTACCTTTGTATAGAATAATTCAACTAAATAATTTTTTGTAAATTATCTATTGAAACTGATACTTCTTGATCTTTACCGAATAAATTTAGTAGCAAAACTACACGATTATTATTTATTTTATTTTTTATAATGCCTACAATTTTAGAATTATTTCCTTTCGTATGTACAACACTATCTCCCTCTTTAAATTCACAGTTATTACTTTCTACTATTCCTATTACTTCCTCTAACTCAGAATCATTTACTTCGTATGGGATAGCTGTGCTTTTATCTATTAGAATATTTATAACTCCATATGTATTCTTGATTTTATGAAGACGTTGAAATGCATGATCTTTTTTAACAAAAATATACCCTTTAAACATGACTTCATTGTAATCAGTCCATTTCCCTCTGTAGAATTTCTTTTGATTTAGTATTGGTAAATATGTTGAAAATCCTTGATTCTCAAGATTTGTCTTTGCTCTAATTTCTTGATTTGGCTTTGTTCTTACTACCGCCCACATATGTTCACCCCATGAACATATAATGTATATCAATAATTATGAATTATCAAGCATTTGTTCAATTTTGAACATTATAGAATGCTGATGTAAGTGTTAGCAAAGATCTTTGATTTTAGATGAGTAATGATTGAGGATGACATCTTTTGAGAAGTTTTTGTATGCATGGTTATGTGTCTTATTTATCATATTAGTTATCCTCTCATTTGAACAAAGAATATAACGATTAAATGCTTCACAAAGAGAATCTTTGTCACGAGGATTACACAAAAAACCATAAGACTCATTAGGGATTACATCAATACATCCAGGTGCAGTAGTTGTAATAATAGGGACTTTTCGTGATGCAGCTTCGACTAAAACTGTCGAAAGTCCTTCTCTATATGATGGCAAAACGAAACAATCGGCAGAATCATATAACGATAGGACATTAGATGCAAATGGGATATGACTAATTATTTTATTAGAAATAAGAGACTTAAGAACTGAGAGCTTTATGCCTGATGGATCTGAAGAATTAATGGATCCTACTATAGTAAAATTATATCCAAGATTTTTATATTTATTTGCTAGATAGAAATATTCATTAATACCTTTTTCTGATTGTAGTCTAGCAATCATCAGAATATTTTTTTTATTTATATGTTTTTTTTTGGGATAAAAAAATGATGTCGATACACCGCAACCTGGAACAATTCTAGTTTTAATTCTTGGAGAAATTATTTTATATGATACAAAATCATTTAAATCACTATTGTTAGTAAACCAAATTTCATCAGATTTTTTTAAAGAGATTCTGTAAAGAATGATAGCTATTTTTCTGAGAAATGATTTAGATTTAATAAATAAAGATCCTAGACCAGTGATAAATGATATATATCGATAATTAAGTAATCGAGCCGATATTGAGCCATATAAATTAGGCTTAATAGTATAATGATAAAATATATCTGATGGTATTTTTTTATACAACAAAAAAACATTTATGAACAATACAAATTCTTTTATTGGGTTATATCCTCTCTCATCAATAGATAGATTATATTTTTTGATATTGATATCAGAGAATTTTTGTTCAAAACCATCATATTTTCCTATCAAATTTACTTTATATCCATTTTTAATAAAAAGATTTATAGCATCCTCTCTAAATTTATA
>MDTA01217287.1_pt1 | contig 23570 bp, 20 predicted proteins | sample 811151 | NCBI WGS metagenome assembly MDTA01 (sample SAMN05326648, study PRJNA326480) | marine metagenome | isolation source: seawater | place: Indian Ocean: South | collected 2010
ATTAACATTCAGAAAAATTAATAAAAATAAGCGTGGGAATATATTTCAACAAGAAGAAGATGTAGATTTTACTTTAAATAACATTATAGCTAATAATGATTATTTAATGATTAAAGGATCTAATGCTACCGGTTTGAACAACTTAAGCAAAAAAATTATTAAAGGTTATTAATGTTATTTCATTTTTTTACTTCTCTAATTGATCAATATTCTTTTTTAAATGTATTTAAATATTTGACTTTTAGAACTGGGCTTTCAGTAATGACCTCACTAGTTATTGTCTTTATAATTGGTGGACCCTTAATAAATATTTTTTCTAAAAAAATGATAACTGGTCCAATTAGACAAGATGGCCCAATTGACCATATAGTTAAGAAATCAGGAACTCCAACGATGGGAGGAGTAATTATTATTATTGGAATAATTTCTAGTACTTTACTATGGGCAGATCTAAAAAATATTTATGTTTGGACATTAATATTTGTTTCTTTAAGTTTGGGTGGTTTAGGACTTCTGGATGATATATTGAAAATTAAATATAAAAATTCAAGTGGATTAAAATCAAGATATAAATTCACGGGTCAATTACTTATAGGTGCTATAGCTATATTTATTCTCATTAAATATTCAAACCATGAATATTTGTATGATCTTTACTTTCCTTTTTTTAAAAATTTAATTTGGCATATGGGTTTATTTTTCATTCCATTCGGACTGTTTGTGATTATTGGAGCATCAAACGCAGTCAATTTAACTGATGGTCTAGATGGTTTAGCAACTGTTCCTGTAATGTTAGTCGCTCTTTCTTTTACACTTATCTCTTATGTCGTAGGAAATACAATCTTTTCAGAATATCTTAAAATCCAATATATTCCGGATGTTGGAGAACTCTCAATTTTTTGTGGTTCGATAGTTGGATCCTGTCTTGGATTTCTATGGTACAATGCACCACCTGCAAAAATTTTTATGGGAGATACAGGCTCACTCTCCTTAGGTGGCTCATTAGCTGCGATAGCAATTATTGTCAAACATGAGATTGTGTTAGCAATTATTGGAGGGCTATTTGTTTTAGAAACAGTCTCTGTAATTATTCAAGTAGTGTCTTTTAAGCTTACTGGAAGAAGAATATTTAAAATGGCCCCTATCCACCACCACTTTGAAAAGAAAGGATGGGCAGAGTCAACAATTGTAATTCGTTTTTGGATTATTGCAATTATTCTAGCTTTAGTAGGATTAGCGACATTAAAACTAAGGTAATAGTAAATGGTTTCTGTAAATGATTTAAAACAGTCTTCTTTTTTAGTTTATGGATTAGGATTAACTGGTAAATCGGTAATAAATTTTTTTAAAAAAAATAAAATTAAAAATTATCAGGTTTGGGATGACAAAGATAAAAAGTCATTTAAAAATAGAAGACCACTAAATCTTACTCATGCAATAAAAAGGGTTAATCATGTAGTTCTAAGTCCAGGAGTTAGTTTAAAAAAATCAATAAACAGAAAAGTATTAATAAAATACAAACAAAAAATTATTACAGACATAGATCTAGTTTTCTTATTAAAAAATTTTTTCAAAAGTATTGTTGTGACTGGGACTAACGGAAAATCAACAACGTGTAAGATAATTTCTCATGTTCTAAAAAAAAACAACTTTAAGGTATCATTTGGTGGAAATATTGGCACTCCAATTCTTAATCTTAATTTAAAAAAAAATCATATTTTAATAATTGAGGCTTCCTCTTTTCAGTTAGAATATTCTAAATTTGTTAAACCTGATTATGCTATTTTGTTAAATATCACAAATGATCATTTAGACTGGCACGGAAATATGCAAAATTATGTTAATGCTAAGTTCAATATATTTAAAAATCAGAAAAAAAAACAATACTCTTTAATTAACAAAAGTCTCACAAAAAAATTCAAAAATAGAAATTTGTCGGGTAAATTGATTGTTCCAAGTATTGAGAAATACAAAAAATTTAAGCATCAAATAAAAAATTCTTACTTAAGTTTACCCATTAATGATGAAAATATGTCAAATGTTTTTACCTTATCAAGAATATTTAAAATAAATGATGAAAAATTTATTAAGTCTCTTAATTCTTTTAGGGGACTTCCTCACAGATATGAAATTTTTCTTAAGAAAAAAAAATGTTTATTTATTAACGATTCAAAAGCGACTTCGTTTGAAGCCACTAAGTTTGCTTTAAAAAATTCAAAAAATATTTTTTGGATTCTTGGTGGCCTTCCTAAAAAAAAAGATAAGATTATTCTTCGTAATTTAAAAAATAATATTATTAGGTGCTATCTAATAGGAAAAAATATAAATTTTTTTAAGAAACAATTACAAAATAAAGTAACAATACATATTTCTAAAAATTTGAAAAATTCAGTCATTAGAATATGTAAAGACGTAAGATTATTTGGAAAAAAAAATAATATCATATTATTAAGCCCAGCAGCGGCCTCTTTTGATCAATTTTTAAATTTTGAAAAAAGAGGAGAAGAATTTAAGAAACTAAGTAGACATTATGCAAGAAAATTCCTTTAGGTTTTTATTTGTAAATTATTGGCGAAATATTGATAAAAGAATCTTTTTTTGTTTTCTAATCTTATTTTTCCTTGGATTATTTTTTTCATTTTCATCTACTTCTTCGTTGGCCGGGGAAAGACTTAATAAAGATTATTATTTTTTCTTTACAAAACATTTAATGTTTACCTTTGTTGCAATAATAATAATGATTATTTTTTCGATTATTGATACTGAGTTCTTAAAAAAATTTATAATTCCTTTATTTATAACCTCCTTTATTTTGTTAGCGTTAGTTCCTATGATTGGAGTTGAAGTAAAGGGAGCTAGAAGATGGCTAGATTTTCAAATTTTTAGACTTCAACCGATTGAATTACTTAAACCTTTTTTTATTTTAGCTACTGTAAAGATTTTAACTTCTGAAAAATTGAAAAATCCCAAAGTAAAATATCTTTTTAGTTTTTTACTTTTATCTTCAGTAATTATCCTCCTTATTGATCAACCGGACCTAGGGCAATCTATATTGCTAACCGGAAGTTGGGTTGCTACAGTTTTTATTTCTGGTGTGAGTTTTCTTTACATTTTAGGTTTTTTTTCTGTTTTTTTATTTTCTTTAAGTTCACTTTTATATTTGATGCCAGAAAAATTTGGTTATGTAATAAATCGATTAATTTCATTTATCGATCCGAGTAAGGGAGATAAATTTCAGTCTTCCTCAGCTTTGGATGCAATTAAACTTGGAGGTTTAAAAGGACAAGGTATGGGGGAAGGAATTTTAAAAGATAGAGTTCCAGAGGCGCATACTGATTATATAATTGCAATAATCTCTGAGGAATTTGGATCAATTATTTCTACTATGATTATCTTTATTTTTTTATATATTTCTTTTAGGATAATTAAAAATTGTGTGAAACAAGAAGATAAACTAATAAAAGTTTCTCTTTGCGGTCTTTCAACATTATTAATATTTCAAACATTTATTCACATCGGAGTAAATACTAGCTTAATTCCAACAACAGGTATGACACTCCCGTTTTTAAGTTATGGCGGTTCATCTCTGATTGGAAGCGCTATACTAGCTGGCATAATTCTTAATTATACAAAAAATAGAGCTTATCTTTATGAGTAAAAAACTAAAAGCTTTGGTAGCAATAGGTGGAACCGGCGGCCATGTTTTTCCAGGCTGCAATTTAGCTAAACATTTAATCGATGAAAATTTTAAAGTAGATCTAGTATCAGATAAAAGAGGTTATAGGTATCTAAACAAATATAAAAACTTCAATATTTTTGTTTTACCTTCTTCACCGTTGATAAAAAAAAATATAATTACTCTTTTTTTTTCTTTTTTCTTTATTTTGTACTCTTTAATGAGATCACTAATTTTTTTGACCTTTCATAGACCTTCGATTATTTTTGGAATGGGAGGATATGCCTCTTTTCCTATTTGTGTCGCTGCAATTATTTTAAAAATTAAATTTATAGTTTATGAAAATAATCTTGTAGTGGGAAAAGCTAATAAATATTTAATACCATTTGCATATAAGATACTTGTTTCTTTTGAAGAACTTGAAGGAATTCCGAAAAAATATGAATATAAAGTTTTTAAAACTGGAAATATAATAAATAAAGAGATAATAAATTTTTCAAAGAAAATCGATATAAATCAAAAAAATAAACAAATTTCCTGCTTAGTTCTTGGAGGTAGTCAAGCTGCAAAAGTTTTTGCCGAAAAACTTCCAAAAATATTTAAAGATTGTTCTGATAATGGAATTCAAATTAAAATTTATCAACACTGTTTACCGTATCAAAATGAAAAATTAAGTTCATATTACACAAAAGCGAAAATTGAATTTGAAACTTTTAATTTTAGTAATAATTTGATTGAATATTTCTCAAAAGTAAATTTAGCAATTACGAGATCAGGATCTTCTATATTAGCAGAACTCACAAACTCGAATATACCTTTTATCTCAATTCCTCTTCCTTCATCTGCAGATAACCATCAACTTAAAAATGCTGAGTATTATAAAAGAAAAAAAATCGCCTTTTTATTGGAGGAAAAAGATATCGATGAAAAACTGTATCCTTTAATTAAAGAAATTTATGATAATAGTTCTTTGATAGATAAAATTTCACTAAATCAAAGACAATATTCTGACAAAAATGTCTACAACAATATCAATCAAATATTAGAAAAAATTATCAATGAAAAAAATTAATTTAGGACAAAAAGAAATTATTCACTTTGTAGGTATTGGCGGTATAGGTATGAGCGGTTTAGCTCAAATTATGAATAATATGGGTTTCAAAGTTCAGGGCAGTGATCAAAGCAAAAATAAGAACACGATAAGTTGCTCAAAATCAGGCATAAAAGTTTATATTGGCCACTCAAAAAAAAATGTAAAAAGTTCGACTATATTAGTTAGATCTTCAGCAATTAAAAATAATAATAGTGAAATTAAGTACGCACGTAAAAAAAAAATACCTATTTATTCCAGAGCAGAGGTACTTGCTGACTCAGTCTCTTTAAAAAAAAATATAATAATTACTGGCTCACACGGTAAAACCACTACAACATCATTAGTTGCAAAAATTTTGTCTGATCAAAAATTAGATCCCACAATTATAAATGGTGGAGTAATTAATTCACTAAAAAGCAATGCAAAACTGGGAAAAGGAAATTGGGCTATTTTAGAAGCTGACGAGTCAGATGGTAGCTTTTTGAAATTACCTATTAATTACTCAATTGTAACTAATATTGATTACGAACACATGGATTTCTACAAAAATTTTAAAAATTTGGAAAATTCTTTTATCAAATTCATAGAAAAAACACCTCCAACTGGTAAATCAATACTTTGTATTGATAACAAAAATATAAGGAAAATTTTTAGCAAAATAAAAAATAAAAATATTCTTACATATGGAGAAAGCTCAAAAGCTAATTACCAAATATCAAACATACGCTATAAAATTGACTATTCTATTTTCGATTTAGATTTTAAAGATATAAATAAAAAAAGAAAAAAAATAAAAAACATTCATTTGAAATTATTGGGAAAGCATAATGTTTTAAATGCAGCGGCTGCAGTGACAGTGTGTTTGAATTTGGGTGTAGATTATAACATAATAAAAAAATCATTAAAAAAATTTTCCGGTGTTCAACGAAGGATGACAAAAATATTTACTAGGAATTCCAATGATTTTTACGATGATTACGCTCACCATCCTACTGAAATAAAATCAATCTTAGATGGTGTAAAAAATGTATATAAGGATAGAAAAATAATCTCTGTTTTTGAACCCCATAGATATTCTAGAGTTCTATCTTTAAAGAAAGAATTCGCTAAATCTTTTTATAATTCTGACCAAGTTCTTCTTTGTCCTTTATATGCTGCTGGTGAAAAAAAAAACAATAATTATAATAAGTTGAAATTCGGTAAATTAATATCAAATATGTCTAAAACTCAGGTAATTTTAATAGACAATCAAAATGAAATAGGAAAATATTTTAAAAAGAATTTATTAAATAATGAAATAATAATAGGTATGGGTGCTGGCTTAATATCAAAATGGATGAGGGAATTAAAAAGTATACTATGAGTTTCGATCAAAAAAATATACTTGGATTAAACAATAACATTTCAAAAAATGTTAATCTTTCAAATTACAGTTGGTTTAATTTGGGTGGGCCAGCTGAATACTTATTCAAACCTAATAATAAAAATCAATTAATTGAGTTTTTAAAAAAAAATAAAAAAGATAAATTAAAACTTACTGTTCTTGGTGCAGGCTCTAACACTCTTATCCGAGACAATGGAGTCAAAGGAGTAGTTATTAAATTAGGCTCAGGTTTTTCTGAAGTCAAATTAATAGGTAAAAATGTTATAGAAGCTGGCGCTGCAGTTTTAGATAGAAAAGTTTCAAATTTTGCTAAAGAGAATGGTATAGGTAATTTAGAATTCCTTTCTTGTATCCCTGGCTCTTTAGGTGGCGCAGTCATAATGAAAAGTGGATGTTATGGAAATGACATTTCTAAGGTTTTAATTTCGATTAATGTTATTGATTTAATTAATTGTAAAGAAAAAGAAATAAAACGAGAGGAAATAGACTTTTTCTATAGAGGAAGCAGTCTATCAGATCAATTAATTATCACTTCAGTAAAATTAAGAGGAAATCAAAAAGCAGAAAAGACTATTGAAATACTGCAAAAAGAAATGATTGAGAAAAAGAAATTATCTCAACCTAATCAAGTTAAAACATGTGGTAGTACTTTTAAAAACATTGTTAATGGGAAAAAAGTTTGGCAATTAATTAAAGAAACTGGATGTGATGATTTTAAAGAGGGAGATGCGGTGATTTCAAAAAAACATTGTAACTTTTTTATTAACGAGGGAGGAGCTAAGTCAGCTGACATTGAAAAATTAATAAATAGAGTTAAAAAAACAGTAAATGATAAAACTGGAGTAAATCTTGAACTTGAGATTAAAATTATAGGTGAATAAAAAGAAATATAAAAAAATTTTGGTCGTATTAGGAGGCACTTCTGGAGAGAGAACGGTTAGTTTAGCAAGCGGTAAAGCGTGTATGAAGGCACTTAAGAAAAAGAAGTATTCAGTAAGTTCGTTTGATCCAAAAAAAAAAAAAATTTCAACCAAATAGACAGAATGAAAGTAGATGCAATATTTAACGCATTACATGGAAAAGACGGGGAAGATGGCATAGCTCAAAGTTTTTTTGAATACTTAAAAATTCCTTATACTCATTCTGGAGTAATTAGTTCGTATAATGCTATGGATAAGTTGATTTCAAAAAAAATATTCAGAAGCTATAAAATTTTGACACCAAATTATTTTTCTATCAATAAAAAATATTTTACTAGTCACAACTTAAAAAATTTAATTATAAAGAATAAATTAAAATTTCCATTAGTCATAAAACCTATTAACGAGGGTTCAAGCCTAGGTGTAAAAATTTGTAAAAATTTAAAAATTTTAAAGACAAATACTAAAAATCTTTTTAAAACGTACGATAAATTAATGATTGAACAGCATATATGAGGTCAAGAAGTGCAAGTAGCAGTAATTAATGGAAATCCTTTAGGTGCAATAGAATTAATTCCAAAAAGATTATTTTATGATTATAAAGCTAAGTATACTAAGGCAGCTAAAACTAAGCACATAATGCCAGCTAGGCTGACAAGAAACAAATATAGAGAGGTTCTTAGAATTGCAAAAAAGACTCATAGAGCTTTGGATTGCAAAGGGGTAACTAGAACAGATTTTAAATTTTATAAAAATAAATTTTATATTTTAGAAATAAACACTCAACCAGGAATGACTAATCTTTCATTGGTGCCTGAAATAGCAAATTATTGTGGAATTAGTTTTCCTAACTTAGTTGAACAAATATTATTGGATGCCAGCATTAACAGATGAAGAAACGAATATTAATCGGATTTTTATTACTTTTACTCTTAAGCACTTATAATTTAAAAAACTTAAAAAGTAATAAATTTTTGGTCAAAGAAATCATTATCGAGAATAATATTATATTGAGTAAAATTGACGTTAAAAATGAATTATCATTTCTGTATGAAAAAAATATCTTTTTATTAAACAATAAACAAATCTCTGAAAATCTAGGAAACAATAGTTTAATTGAAAGTCTTAAAGTCAAAAAAATCTATCCAGATAAGCTACTTGTAAAAATTTTCGAGAAGAAACCGATCGCAATTCTTCAAAACAAAAAAAGAAAATTTTATTATACTGATAAAAATGACACAATAGATTACTTTGAATTAAGAGAAATTGATTATTTACCGATTGTTTTTGGTGATAAAGATAATTTCAAAATATTTTACCAAGATCTAAAAAATATAAACTTTCCAGTAAATGAAATTAAAAAATTTTATTTTTTTGAAACAAAAAGATGGGATCTGGTAACAGAAAATGAACAAATAGTTAAGTTGCCACCAAAAAATTATGAGGAAAGTCTGAAAAATTTTTTAAATTTAATGAAAAAAGAAGATTTTAAAAAATTTAAATTATTTGATTATAGAATTAAAGAGCAACTTATCTTAAAGTAGATTATGGGTAAAAATCTGCCGACTTTGTTCATAGAAATAGAAAATAAAAACTACTCCTTTATTGTTGTTGAAAATGATAGAGATAATTTTAAAATTCTACACTTAAACACAACGCCATTAAGAGGGATCAGTGATAATAAAATAACAGATTTTAATCTAGTAAATAGTATTGTTAAAAAAAATATTTTTGAGATAGAACAAAAATTCAATTTAATTTTTAAAGATGTAATTTTAATTATTGGAACACTAAATTGCTCTTTTATTAATTTTTCTGGTTACAAAAAACTCAATGGCTCACAGCTTTCCAAAGAAAATATTACATATTTACTTAATACATTAAAATCGAAAATAAATGAAATTGAAAATAAAAAATCTATAGTACATATTTTCAATTCTAACTATTCATTAGATAATAAAAAAACAGATAATCTTCCAGTTGGATTATTTGGAAATTTTTATTCTCAAGAAATGTCATGTCTTTTGATAAATAAAAATGATTTAAAAAATTATGAAAATATTTTTAGTAACTGTAACCTTAAAATTAAAAAGATTATTTCAAAAAGTTTTATCGATGGCGTCAATTTAATGAGACAGCATAGCAATGTAGAGACATTCTTTAAATTAAAAATATTTGATGATACTTCTCAATTGATTTTTTTTGAACATTCCGCTTTAAAGTTTTTTCAAAATTTTAAATTTGGAACACATTTAATAGAAAGTGATATATCTAAAATAATAGGTCTTAAAAAAGAGATTATTCAAAAACTTTTAAACAATACAAGCTTATCAGACTTGGATCTCGACAGCCAAAATATTGAGAAAGAATATTTTAAAGATCAAAATTTCAGAAATATTAAAAAAAAATTGGTCTTAGAAATTGGATCTGCAAGAATTGAAGAGCTTTCTGAAATCATGCTATTCAAAAATATTAATGTAAAAAGCTTCTTAAAGAAAAAAATTCCTATCTTTTTAGAGATAGAAGAAAAATCAAACTATAAGTGTTTTGAAAAAAATTATAGATATTTTTTTTCTCGAAATAATAGCCATCAAATTACCTTTATAAAAGATCCAAAAGCCTCTGAACTATTTTTAGATGTAAGCAATTTCGTTCAATATGGGTGGAAAAGGGAAGCCGTGCCGATAATTCAAGAAAAAAAGTCTTTTATTACAAGATTTTTCGATCTTTTATTCAACTAACTTGTTATTTTTTGAAACATTAGTTGTTTTAATTAAATGTGTTCCATTGAGTATAAAAACTCGATGTATAACGTATATCAAAATACTACTAAAAACATTGTTACTTTTAAAGGTGTTGGCCTTCACTCCGGCAAAACATCAACAGTAAGGCTGATCCCTGGAAAAGAGAATCAAGGTATCTTGTTTAAAAGGATTGACTTAAAAAAACATAATATAATCAAAGCTGATTATAAAAATGTAACATCAGCAACTCTATGTTCAACATTATCAAATGATAGTGGAACAAAAGTTTCAACAGTAGAACATTTACTAGCTGCATTATATTTAACAAAAATCAATAATATAACTATTGAAATCGACAATGAGGAGGTGCCGATTTTGGATGGATCTTCAAAAGATTTTATAAATATTTTAGATGAAGCTAAGACTATAAAACAAAATAAAAAAATTAAGTATTTGCAAGTTTTAAATAAATTTGAGTATGAAGATAAGAGTAGAAAAATCTCATTAGAACCAAGTGAGTTTTTTGAAGTAGAATTCGAACTTGACTACGATAATGAATTAATCGGGAAGCAAAAAAATAAAATAAATTTTTCAAGTGACAATTTTCAAAATATTGTAGAGTCTAGAACCTTTTGTTTATTTGAAGATATTAAAAAAATAAAAAACAATGGTTATGCTAAAGGAGGTTCACTAGATAACGCGATAGTTGTTGATGAAAATAAGATTTTAAATGAGGGTGGTCTGAGAAACAAAAAGGAATTTGTTAATCACAAGATTCTAGATTTAGTAGGTGATTTTGCGCTATCTGGTTTTAATATTTTAGGGTCAGTAAAATGTTTTAAAGGTGGACATGAACTATCAAATTTATTTTTGCGAGAATTATTGGAGAAAAATAAACAAAATTTTAAAATAATTGAAAAAGAAGACAAGGAAATAGATAGAGTTTCACAAAAAGGTTATTTCACAAGAATTGCAGTTAACGCTTAGAAGTTAATAAATTTTACCATTTCAAGTAAATTTGTTATTAATCTTACGATGCCAGTAAGAATTTTTCTTATATTTTTTTTGATATTGGTTTCTTGTTCAAAACAAGAGGTAAAATATGAACCAAAACCTAGATTAGATCCTTATAAATTATACGAAGAAGGATATGAGGCTTTTGAAAAAGGTGATTACTTTTTTGCACAAAAAAAATTTTCGGAGGCTGAATTAAATTTTGAAATTGTAGAATATGCAGCAAAGGCATCTATTATGTCTAGTTATTGTTTTTATGGAATTAATATGTATTCTCTTGCGTTGGAGGGTTTAGAGAGTTTTATAAAAAAATACCCTGCAAATAAAAATATTATTTATGCTCACTATTTAGAAGCATTAATATATTTTGAACAAATCTCTGATGAAAAAAAAGATGTAGAGCCAATAATCAAAACAAAAGAAAAAATTGATTTTTTTCTAAAACAATATCCAAATAATGATTATGCACTAGATTTAAAATTTAAAAGAGAATTAATAATTAATCAGATTGCAGCAAAAGAGCTTTATGTAGCGAAGTATTATATTTCTGTCAAAAAATGGATCCCTGCAATAAATAGACTCAAAATAATAGTAAAAGATTACAATCAGACAATTTTTATTGAAGAAGCTTTACATAGACTTGTAGAAATACATTATTATCTAGGCCTAGAAAATGAGGCAAAAAAATATGCAAAAATTCTGGGTTATAATTACAACTCAAGTGAATGGTTTGAGCAGTCTTATAAAATAATTAATAAAGAATATGTATTAGACAACAAAAAAAATGAGAAGAAAAATACAGGCTTATTTAAAAAAATTATAAAAAAGATTAAATGATTGATAAATCTATAATTAGTAATTTTAAAAAAAAAGTAAAAGAATTAAAAAAACATAATCAACTTTATTTTAATAAGGATGAACCTATTATTTCAGATCAAGAATATGATCATTTAAAAAATGAAATAATTGAATTAGAAAAAGATTATGACTATTTAAAAAAATTGAATTTGATAGGAGATATAGTCGGGGCAAAACCAACTAACAAATTTAAGAAAATTAAACATTTGCGACCAATGTTATCTTTGTCAAATTCTTTTGACAGAAATGACATGGAAGATTTTATTAAAAAGATAAATAATTTCTTAAATTTTAATAATAAAAACTTAGAATTATTTTCTGAGCCAAAAATTGATGGAATATCCGCGTCATTAATTTACGAGAATGGTATTTTAACTAAAGGTTTATCAAGGGGCGATGGAAAAATTGGAGAAGATATTTTAGATAATCTAAAAACTATTCAATCAATTCCAAAAAAATTAAATTTAAAACAATTACCAAAAATTTTGGAAGTTAGGTGCGAAATATATATAAGTAAAAAAGATTTTCAAAAAATAAAAAATAATTTTGCCAATCCAAGAAATGCGGCAGGCGGATCTCTCAGGCAAAAAGATCCTAAAGAGACTTCAAAAATTCCTCTGAAATATTTTGCTTACGGTTTTGGTGCAATAGAACCGATGATTTTTACTAAGCAATCTGAATTTTTAAAGCAGATAAAGGATTGGGGTTTTAAAGTTAATCCTTTATCTAAAATAATTAATAGTGTTGATGAAATTGAAAAAAATCATAAAAAGATTGATAGTTTGAGAGCCACATTAGATTACGATATAGACGGTCTAGTTTATAAGGTTAATGATTTAAGATTACAAGAAAGGTTAGGTAATACCTCAAACTCACCGAGGTGGGCTACAGCATATAAATTTTCAGCAGAAAAAGCAGTAACGAGGGTTAAAGATATTACAATTCAGGTTGGAAGAACCGGCGCTATTACTCCAGTTGCAAGAGTTGAACCCGTTACAGTTGGCGGAGTAGTGGTTTCAAATGCTACATTACACAATGAGGATGAAATAATAAGAAAAGATATAAGAATAGGAGACTCAATTCTCATTCAAAGAGCTGGAGATGTTATTCCGCAAGTCGTATCTGTAGATCTCACAAAAAGGGATAAAAAAAGTAAAAAATTCATATTTCCCTCCAAATGTCTTTGTGGAGGAATTACAAAAAAAGAGATAAGCAAAAATACGAAGAAATTTGATGCAGTCAGAAGATGTATCAAAGGATATGACTGCAAATATATTGCTAAAGAAAAATTAAAACACTTAGTATCAAAGGATGCTTTTAATATAGATGGATTAGGAAAAAAAGTTATAGACCAGTTTTGGGACTTAAAAATTATTAGTGAGCCAGCTGATATATTTAAGATTGATTATAATAAGATTACAAAGTTGGAGGGCTGGGGAGAACTTTCAATCGATAATCTAAAAAAAGCTATTAGTAAATCTAAAAATATAAATTTAGATAGATTTATTTATTCTATTGGTGTTAGGCATATCGGGCAGGAAAATGCAAAAATTTTAGCAGCTTTTTTTACCTCTATTAAGGAATTTTCCAGAATATTCGACTCAAAAGAAAGAAAAAACATTTTAAATAGTTTAGTAGAATTAGATGGAATAGGAGAAACCCAAATAAATTCAATTGATAACTTCTTCTCGAATAGTAAAAACCTAAAAATAATTAAAAACCTAATTAATCAATTGAGTATTAATGAATTCATAATTAACTTTGATAAAGGTAAATTTTCAAATAAAAAGATTATGTTTACTGGTGGTTTTAAAGAGATGAGTAGATCAGAAGCAAAATCAATTGCTGAAAGTAATGGCGGAAAGGTATTAGGATCAGTTTCAAAAAAATTAGACTATTTAGTAGTAGGTGATAATAAACCCACTTTAAAAAAGATAAATCAAGCTAAGGAATTAAATATTAAAGTTATAACTGAAAAAGAATGGAATAAAATTTTAAATAGCTGAACAAGCTTGTTCCAACTCTTTAACCTCTTTTTTATTCATATAGTTTCGAAGTTTAAAGTAAACTTCTTGGTGATATGAATTTATCCATTTTTTCTCTTTTGTAGATAATATACTTTGATCGATTAAACTCTTGTCTATTGGAGCAAAGGTTAAATTTTCAAATTTAATTCGATTTTTTTTTCTTTTAACATAAATTAAATTTTCGATTCTTATACCAAAGTTATCCTTTTCGTAATACCCTGGTTCATTAGAGACTACCATTCCCTCTTTGAAAAATACTTTATTATTTTTAGATATTGACTGCGGTCCCTCATGAACGTTAAGAAAATAACCTACGCCGTGTCCGGTACCATGAGCATAGTCTAAATTAATTTCTTTTAAATACTTTCTGGCCGCAACATCAATTTTTGAACCAGCTGTTCTTTTTGTTAAATTGAAATTAGTTACTGCAATGTGACCCTTGAGAACTCTGGTAAAAATATTTTTAACTCTTTTTTTTGCGTTACCTAATGCGATAGTTCTCGTCACGTCAGTAGTTCCAAATTCATATTGGCCACCAGAGTCAACTAAGTAAATGTCTCCTTTTTTTAATTTTCTATTACTATCTTCCTCTGCTTTGTAATGAATAATCGCTCCATTTGGACCAGAACCTGAAATAGTTGGGAAACTAGAAAATTTAAATGTTTTATTTTTTTTTCTAAAGCTTAATAATTTTTTTTCAGCACTTATTTCAGTAATTTTTCTCTTTTGATAGTTATTTTTTAACCATATCAAATACTTGGTAAGAGCAACTCCGTCGTATATATGAGCTTTACTCATATTATTAATTTCATTTTTTGATTTAATGGATTTAAAATTATAAATTGGATCTGATTGATTTAAAATCTTATTGTTTTTTGTTATTATATTTTCAAAATGAATAGAGCAAGTATTATTATCTATAATAAATTTCTTTTTGTTTATTTTTGACAAGATAAAATCAGCAAATTTGATGTCAACAAATTCGATTTTTTTAAATTTTCTCTTAAAAAAAATTGGTATCTTTCTTAAATCACAAAAAAATTTAATATTTTTATGTACATCAACTAAACTAAAACAATTTATAATTGGTGTATAAGCTGCATCTTTTCCCCTTATGTTAAGAAGCCAAGAATTATTCTCACTAGAAGAAATAAAATGATAGTCGGCTTTCACCTTTTTTAATTTTGAGACTACTTTATTAATTTTTACTTCAACAGATTGTCCAACTACTTGTTTTGGTAAGATGTAGATCTTTTTTACTTTAAATTTTTTATTTCTTATCCAGATTTCGTCAATTAAATTTTGTCTAATTGGTTTTAATTTACACTTAGTATTTCGAAATAGAAAAGCTAATGTTCTTTTATTAAAAAGTTTAGGGTCAAAACCAATTTTTAAATTTCTACTTTTTAATACGTTTCTTGGAAGAAGATTGGGAAAAGTTTTTATTTGAAAATATTTACCACTTTGTATTTTAGCCTGCAGAGAGTATCTTCCATCTACAAACAAAAAACTTTTATTTTTAAGGATTAAAGCAAAACCAAACGAACCAGTAAATTTTGATATGTATTTTAATCTATCATTATAATAAGGAATATATTCACAAAAATATTCATCATTTTTTGGAATGATATATCCATCAATATTTTTTTTTTTAATAAGTCTTTTTAATTTATTTATTTTTTCCATTTAAGAACTTTATTTTTTTTATATCTATTCCAACCTGGACTTCGATACTCTTCATCAAATTCAATAAAATTATCTTGATTAAATTCGAAATCATCTTGAGTTTTATTTATATCAATCTCATTTTTTTCAACTGTATTTTCAGGAATTTCATTAATAAATCTAGAAGGCAGGGTGTCCATCCAATCACCATGATATGCGCGCTTTAAAGCAAAAGATAAATAAGCCTCCTTTTTTGCCCTTGTTAATCCTACATAAGCTAATCGTCTTTCTTCCTCTAATGCAAAATCACCTTTCTCCTCGAGAGATTTTTGATGTGGAAACAATCCCTCTTCCCACCCAGGTAAAAATACAGCATCAAACTCTAGCCCTTTTGCCGCATGAATAGTCATTAGATTAACTTTTGCACCTTCCCACTCTTGATCGATAGAAGTCGCTAAAGCAACGTGTTCAAGAAAACTCTGAAGATTATCATATTCTTGCATTGCTCTTATTAACTCCTTTAGATTTTCTAATCTATTTTCATTCTCTAAATCTTTTTTGTTTTTCAACATAGAGGAATAACCAGATTCATCTAAAATTATTTTTAATAAATCAAAATGTTTCATAATTTTTGCATCCTTCCGCCATTTAAATATCATTTTGATTAATTGATTTAATGCTGTTTTAATTTTGGGTTTAAATTCATCTTTTTGTATAATCGCTATTATAGAGTCCTCTAGACATAGATTATTTTTTTTACCGAATTTATAAATTTGGTTTATTGTGCTTTCTCCAACTCCTCTTTTGGGTGCTCCAATGACTCTTTCTAAGGCTAAATCATCAAATTTTTGATTTATAATCCTTAGATACGAAATAGCATCTTTAATTTCAGCTCTCTCATAGAATTTTGTTCCACCTAATACTCTGTAACCAATTCCAATTTGTAAAAATCTTTCCTCGAATTCCCTTGTTTGATAAATCGCTCTTACCAAAATACAAACATCATTAAGTGAGTATTTTTTTTTTAAATACTGTTCAATAATGTCACTAACTCCTTGCGCTTCCTCCTTTCCTGATTTGTAGCAGTTCAATTTTACTAATTCTCCCTCAGTATTTGACGCCCATAACTTTTTTCCAACTCTATTATTATTATGGGAAATAAGAGTAGATGCAGTTTCTAGAATATTTTTAGTAGACCTATAATTTTGTTCTAATTTAAATACTTTACAATTTTTGTAAATTTTATCAAAGGTCAGGAAATTCTTTATCTCGGCACCTCTCCAGCTATAAATGGACTGATCATCATCACCTACGCAGCAAATATTTTTTTTCTCATTTACTAATAAATTCAGCCATTTATTCTGTATAAAATTAGTATCTTGGAACTCATCTACAAGTATGTACCTAAAATTGTTCTGGTAAATCTTTTTTATATCTTCATGTTCTTCAAACAGTTTTACACAAAATAAAATTAAATCACCAAAATCAAATGCATTTAAATCCTTTGTTTTAATTTGATAAATTTCATAAACTTTAAGAATTGATTTTAAAATAGAATTATTTTTTTGAATTTTAATATCCTTTGGTAACAAACCTTTATTTTTCCATTGGTCTATATGATGCATTATTAACTGTGGAGAAAATTTCTTAGCATCTAAGTCCTCAGCTTTTACAATATTTCTTATCAATTTTTTTTGATCATCGGTATCAAGAATTGTAAAGTTGCTTCTGTATCCTAAGGCCTCTGCATGTCGTCTCAGAAATTTGACACTTATAGAGTGAAACGTGCCTAGCCATGGGATTGAATTAGACCCTCCTTTAATATGTTGCATTACTCTACTTTGCATCTCTTTTGCTGCTTTGTTTGTAAAGGTCACGCATAGTACCTGATTAGGCCAAGCCTTTTTCTCATTAATTATATGAATCAGCCTTGTTGTTAAAACTCTTGTTTTTCCAGATCCAGCACCAGCTACAATTAAGTTTGGACCCTCAGTGCTAAGAACTGCTTCTTTTTGTTCTTTGTTTAAATTTTGAATTATCTTATCTATGCTATTCATATGACAGAATTTTATTTATATACCAATTGTAAAAATATAAAAAATGATAAATAAAATTTACAAAAATATTCACATTAAATATTCAAGATTTTTCAAATTTGTTTTTTTTTTAAGGTATATTTTTGCAATATTTTTATTTTTTTTTATTTTATTTTTAACTTTACCAAATTTTTTTGATTATAAAAAAAGGGAGGAAATTTTAAAAAATTATTTACTTACAAGTTATAATTTAAAAGCAAAAGAACTCACTAATATTAAATTTAACTCTTTTCCTTACCCTAATATACAAATAAATAACCTAAATTTAGAATTAGACGACATAAAGTTAAAAGTATCTGAAATTTACATTTATCCAGAAATTTATAATATTTATAACTATAAGAATTTTAAAGCTAAAAAGATAAAACTAAGTAATAGCAAAATAAGTTTAAATCTAAAAGGCTTAAAAGATATATATAGTTATATATACAATAATAATAATAAAATTATTTTTGATAACTTAAATTTAGAAATAGAAGATAAAAAAGTTGTAGTTTTAAATATTAAAAATATTAATTATAAAAATTTTAAGCATGAAAAAAATACGCTGACTGGAGAAATTTTTGGAAAGAAATTTAAAATTCGTACAGAAAATGAAAATCAAAACATAAGATTTAAATTCCCTGCTATTGGAAGCTTCATTGAAATTAATTTAAATGAAAAAAAAAAAGATTTTTTACTCAATGGTGATTTTAAAGGAAAAATACTTAAATCTAACTTTAAATCAGATTTTAATTTGAATGAGAATTCGTTAAAAATAGATAACTCATTTTTTAGAAGTAAAGACTTATCGTTTTCTACAAATGGTGAATTTAAGTTTAAACCTTTCTTTAGTCAATCCACTATAACAAAATTAAAAGATTTAAATCCAGAGATATTTAACTTTATAGACTTAAATAAAGTTTTAAATTTCAAAACCTTTATACGAAAGTTAAATGGTTCAAATGTTTTTTTATATAAAGCAAAAGGTTTTAAAACAGGCTTTATTAAAAATCTTAATTTGAGTGTAAACTTTGCCTATGGAAGAATGACATTTTCAAAAAAAATTTATCTTTCCGGAGGAATTACTAACTGTACTGGAAACTTAAATTTAATAGAAGATAATCCAATCTTGAATTTTAAATGTGTATTAAACTCTGATGATAAAAAAAAGTTTCTTAAAAATTTTTCAATTAATTCCAAAAAAAAGGGTGAGGCAATAAATCTTAACGTACAAGGAAATCTTAACATTTTAAATAACAAAATAAATTTTAAGACAATAGAAATGAATAAAGAGTATGTTGCTTCTAGCGAGGATCTTAAATATTTTAAAGAAAATTTTGAAAAAAATTTATTAGATAAAAGTTTTATTGGAATTTTTAAAAATGAAAAAATAAAAAATTTTATTTTAGAGATTTCTTAAACTATTTTGGTTTTGTCATTTTGATTGGATTCATAATTTTATCGTAATCTTTTTCTCTTATTAATCCTGCCTTAATTACCTCTTCCTTTAATGTTGTACCGTTTTTGTGAGCCATCTTTGCTATATTTGCTGCCTGATCATATCCAATCTTTGGGGCAAGAGCAGTTACAAGCATTAGTGAGTTATCAAGAAGGTGTTTAATCCTTTTTCTATCAGCCTTGATACCTTTTACACAATATAATGCAAAAGTTTTTGCTGAGTCACTCATTATTTCAATTGATTGTAAGATGTTATGAATAATTAAGGGTTTAAATACATTTAATTCAAAGTGACCGTGAGAACCAGCCATTGTTATCCCATTATGATTTCCAATTACTTTAACACATACCATTGTAACTGCCTCTGACTGAGTTGGATTTATTTTACCAGGCATTATTGAAGAACCTGGTTCATTTGAAGGTAAAATTAATTCACCATAACCTGCTCTTGGACCTGATCCTAAAAATCTTATGTCATTTGCTATTTTCATTAAACACACAGCTGTGGTATTTAAAGTTCCAGAAAAATTTACTATTTCATCATGAGCTGCCAGAGCTGAGAATTTATTTGTTGCAGGTCTAAAAGGTAATTTTGTAATTTTATTAATTTCTCTTATGATTTTCTTATCGAAATTTTTCCTAGTATTAAGCCCAGTTCCTACTGCAGTTCCACCTTGAGCTAAATTATAAATTTCTTTAAGAGCTGTTTCGATTCTCAAAATACATTTTTTTAGTTGAGAATGATAACCTGAAAATTCTTGTCCTAATGTTAAAGGAGTAGCATCCTGTAAATGAGTTCTTCCAACTTTAACTATATTTTTAAATTCCTTAGATTTTTTCGATAATTCTTTTTCTAGTAGTTTTAGTGATGGTAAGAGTTTTTCTCTTGCTTTTAAAGCAATAGATATATGCATAGCTGTTGGAAATACATCGTTAGTAGATTGTGATTTATTTACGTGATCATTTGGATGTATTGGTTTTTTTGTCCCTTTTTTTCCTCCCATCATTTCAATAGCTCTATTAGCTATTACTTCATTCACATTCATATTAGTTTGAGTTCCCGAACCTGTTTGCCAAACTTTTAGTGGAAAGTGATCATCTAATTTGCCTTTAATCACTTCATCAGCTGCTTTAATTATATATTTACTCAATCTTGGTTCTAAATCTTTGTTTTTTGTATTTACTATTGCAGCTGCTTTTTTGATAATTGCTATAGAATGTATAACTAACGGTCTTACGAGAAAATCTCCAATATTAAAATATTTATTTGATCTTTCAGTTGAAGCTCCCCAATACTTATCACCAGGTACTTTGATTTTTCCCATACTATCAATCTCAATTCTGTATTTCATAACTGATTCACTGATATAATATACATTATTTAAACATTTATAAACTACAAAGGAATAACAATGACTAATTTTGAAAGAGTAAGAAAGTTTATGGAGATCTTTGGCCAAGAAATTAAAGAAAAGGCGGAATTCCCAAATTCAAAAATAACCTCTTTAAGATACGATTTAATCGATGAAGAATTAAAGGAATTTAAAGTGGCAATAGAAAAAAAAGATTTAAAAGAGGTAGCTGACGCTCTTACAGATATACTTTATGTAACTTATGGAGCAGGGCACGCCTTTGGGATAAATTTGGATAAATGTTTTGAGGAGGTTCAAGAATCAAATATGAGCAAGCTAGGAACAGATGGAAAGCCAATTTATAACGAAAGTGGAAAAGTAATGAAGGGACCAAATTATTTTAAACCAGATTTAAGAAAGTTTGTAGCCTAATGAAACAAAACTATCACTGGATTCTTTTAGGTATCGCTGCAGGTATTGCAATATACATGATCGATAAATATATCTTTTAAAAATTTCTTTTAAAAAGAATGTTTAAATAATCGATTTTAAATTCAAAATTTCTGAAATTGATTTTTTTAAAAGGATTCTTTTTCTTCGATAAAATCATAAAATTTTTTTTCTTAAAATATTTTTTAAGAAAATTAAAATTAAAAAAATAACAATACATAATAATAGGCAATAAATTTAGTTGTTTTACAATTATATTTTTTTTAGCCGGATCATCATAAAAAAAACTTGAAGCACTTATATATACATATTTAGAAGAACTTTTCACAACTAAATCTAATATCTTTTCATAATTCTTTATATATTGAAGCGAACTACCAAAATAGACAAAATCAAATTTTACTTTTTTAATTTTATGAAAATTGCTGAGAACTTTAATATTTTTAATTTTTCTTTTTTTCAAATATTTTCTAAAATGATAAACTAATTTTGCTTGGTTGATAATAGTAATTTCAATATTTGGATATTTATCTTTTAAAAAAAGATACAAGTCCAAATTTTCCCCACCATAATCTAACAATCTTATTTTAGAATTTTTTTTAAAATATTTTTTAAATGTATTGTAAATATCTAAATTAAACTTTTTCATTTTCTGAATATAGTTTGAATATTGTGCCTCAAATAATGTGTTTAAACTAGATAATGGATGATTATTTTCTGGTAGTTTTTTTTTATCAGAAAGATTGAAATAAATTTTATTTAATCTGCATATTCTTCTTAATAAAAAAAGCCACAAAAAATTATTTATTTCAATATTTAAAAATTTATTAAATATTTTTGTTTCTGTAGATTTCATTTTGCATTCAGAAAAAATTATCTATTTGTGTGACTCATAGATAACAACCCTTTTGCTATTTTTCTTACTAATTTGACAGGGAAAAGTTTAACAACAAATACAGCTAATTTAATCAGAAACCTTTTAATTCTTAAGTTTAATTTATAATCTTTTGAAAAGGATAAATCATAAAATCTTATTTTATGTTTTTCAGAAATCTCCCTTATCTTTCTCATTTCATCCTTAATGTTGTTTGTAAAATTATTAAACACTCTCTTTGCTAAAAGAACATGCATATGATTATGTTTAAATGCCTTTTTAGATAATTTAACGTCCCAATTATTATCATAAGGATAATCAACTAAATTAGGAAAATTGTATTTCAAATTTCCCCTATATCGATTTATTGTATAAAAATATCCATTCTCCCTAAGGTGTTTATGAATAAAATCAAAATAAGTTTTGATAATTTCAAATTTCATTTCCATCATTGATCTGGTATTTATAAAAAGATCAACTTTAAAATTATCTTGAAACTTAGCCCAAGGCGGCAAAATAAAAATTTGATTATTTTCTAAACTTTCATTTGAAATGAAATCATTTTTTTCGTTTAAATAATCATTATATAAATATTTTTTTAGGTCAGGCAGACTTTCGTTTAGATAATAACTTTGTAAAAGGTTTTGCTCAGGGAGATCGATGGATATATATTTACAGTTATGATTATTTAATATCACTCTTGCTAAAACTCCGTATCCACCTCCAATTTCTACAACAGTATTTATTTTACTTGAGTTAAAAACGTTTTTTAGTAAATCATTGTAATAATTTATAAAGAATAACTCATATCTATCAAAAAATTTTCCATCGATTTTATGTGAATTTTCGCAATTCCCAACATTTTTCTGATTTAAATTCTTAAAAATAAATTCATACCCATACTCTTGTATTAATTCCACTAAAGTATGCGAGGACCATGCTTTGTTTTGAATTTTATCCATCTTGCTACTTTGATCAGTGATACCGTAATCTAAACTTACTGTATCTGATCTAAAATTCTTAATATTATTTTTATTCATATATTTATTTTTTTTCATTAAATAAATTTCATACCACTCATCACTAGCAAAAAGTTTGTGTTTTTCGGGATTAGAATGTGCCGCTACATAATTATCTATTATTAAATCTAGAAAATCTTTCATAACTTCTTCTTTTGATTAAGACCTTAACTTTACAATTATAAGCTCTTACAAGTCACCTTAAATTTAAAGTGGTGTTCTTTTATTATTTGAAGCTCCATAATTGCTTTTTATCCAGTTGTAAATTTCCTTAGTTTGAATTGAAACTGTCAAAAATATATCATATGTATCTCCGTAGAGCATTTTGTAACAAGTAGTATTTGCGTATCCTTTATTTTTTCCAAGATTAAAATAAGTACCTTTATAAATTGAATTCCCCGAAGGATCGTCCCTGTGTTTTAAAATTCCAGTATCCTCTATCTTTGAGTTTTTAAATATTAAAAATAATTTATTTCTGTTTTTTTTCTTTTCTTTCAAACAACTTTTAAAACTTTCAAAAGCCATTCTACCATTTAAAGACTGAACAATATATTTTTTGTCAGTTGGTATGTAGTAAAATTGAATAGAATCATATTTACGATTCTTAAGACGCATATCTATATCTATTATCCTAAATTTCATGTCAGATGGATAATCGTCATAGTTTCGTGCCGATAGAATCTCTCTTTCTGTAAAATGGTCAAGTAAACTATCGCCAATACCTATCCCACCGATCTCAAATTCATTAACGTTTATCGCTTTAGACGGAAATATTAAAAAAAGATTTAAAACTATAATCGCAAAGAATTTTTTCATATTGTATTAATAATTCTACCAGTTAATAAAAAAAGGCCATAATAAACCTTGAAAGGTTGCAACAATTTCACCAAGAAATAACCAAGCCCAAAATCCATTTTCAACCGCATAAACATAATTGAAATACAAACTCGCAAACCCA
>MDTA01007463.1_pt1 | contig 23569 bp, 47 predicted proteins | sample 811151 | NCBI WGS metagenome assembly MDTA01 (sample SAMN05326648, study PRJNA326480) | marine metagenome | isolation source: seawater | place: Indian Ocean: South | collected 2010
AGTAGAATATAAAAAAGATATAAAATTACAACCTAGGAAAATTAAAAGTTATGCTGATTTTAGACCTGGGACCAGGAAAGCAAAATTAGATGAACACCCTGTTTGGCTTGTACGAGTATCTATTCCAAAAACAGTTATTGAAGACTTTAATGCTGAAACACATATGGAAAAAACTGTTACAGGTGTTGCAGTTGACCAATCACCACAAGACGCATCAGAATTATGAAATCAATATTAAATCTAGAAATGGCAAATTATGTAAGTCCTGAGATTGTTGTTGATGCTTTCCAGGCAAAATTAGGACGCGACGAAGATGTGTCAGTAATACAGTTTCAATCTACAAACAAGGATGTAGCAAATGATCTTGTTCAATTTATAGAGTCAGGACATGATTATATTCTTGATGCTGACTATTCGCCTGCTAAAAATGATCAAAAAAAATATAATGTGTTTGTTGAAATAGCACGTAATGAAGAATTACCAAATAAAATTATAAAGTTGGTTAGAGATGCTGAACAAGTGACAGGCTTATTGCCCTGGAAGTTTAGATTTCACAAAGAAGATCAATTTTATCATCTAGATGAAGTAAACTTGAATAGGGTTATTCCAACAACTGCTGATCAATATAAATTTCTTACTGATGACAAAGTTAGTGACGACATCAATCAACTTTTCCAAGAATCAAGAGTTACTGTTAAACGCACAGGAAAAGAACTTTCTATGAAGACATTATATAATAAACACACATTTATTATAGAAGCAGTAAATGTTCCTAATAAAGATATAAATGGAATATTTAGAATAGACGAGTCTTCTTCGTCACAAGCTCAATATTTGGTCAACTGGCTTGGTGATATGTATAACATAGTAAAGTTAGACGATGTGTTTAAAATATCTAAAGAAGATAAAAACATATTGCTAAGGTCGGAGGAACTATAATGCAAAAAAATTACGATAAGTGCTTAGAAACAATCTTACACCATGAAGGAGGATATGTTAATCATCCTAAAGATCCAGGTGGCGAAACAAATCTAGGAGTTACAAAAAGAGTTTATGAAGAATGGGGCGGAACTAAGGATATGAAAGATTTACAAGTATCAGATGTTGCACCAATCTACAAAAAAAATTATTGGGATAAAATGAAAGGTGACGATTTACCAGGTGGACTTGATTTGTGTGTATTCGATTTTGGTGTCAATGCAGGTCCTGGTAGAGCGGCGAAATATTTACAAAAAATGATTGGCACAGTGGTTGATGGTGGAATAGGACCAAACACACTAGCAAAACTAGATTCATATGTTAAAGAACATACTATTCAAGAAACAATAGAAAAATATCAAAGTATGCGTCAGGAATACTATGAAAGTTTATCAACATTTTCTACTTTTGGTAAAGGCTGGACTAGAAGAGTTGAAGAAACTACTACATTAGCTCATAAACTTATATGAACACACCTTGTAATAATTGCGGAAGGATCCATGAAGGCACACTAACCGAAACATTTATAGATGGTGACGGCAAGCCTGTACAAATCGTAGTCTGTGAAAATCCACAACCACAAACACCCCCCGCGATTGATAAACAATGGAAAAACATCTAAATGTTTAGCTCAATAAAAATAGCTATGGTATTGGTTGTGTTAGCAGGTGCTGGCGGAGGATGGATCTATGTTAAAAATTTAAAAGCTGACTTGGCTACTTCGGAAGCTAATAATGCCAAACTTGAAGCAAGTGTAGAAACACAAAAGCAAGTGATTGAACAGATGCAAAAAGATTTCGAATTACAAAAAGAAATAAATGAAAATCTTAAACAGGTTAATGCAACACTTACAAATGAGATCAAATCATTAGATAAAAAATTTAACAAAATAAATGGCAAGGGAGAAGTAAGAGATATAGGCGCACTTGCTGTAGATAAACCAAAGCCTATAGAAAAAATAATCAATAAAGGTTCTGACCAAGCAAATCGCTGTGTTGAAATTGCTATGGGCAGTCCTTTAACGGAGAAGGAAATAAATGCAACTAAAAAGTCTCAGATCAATTCTATCTGTCCTAGTATTGCTAACCCTAATTACGTTCCTCACTAGCTGTAGTAAAGTTAGACAGTTAGAAATATTAACAGCAGAGGTAGAGAGACAACCTTTGAATTTAAACTCTCCTGTTCCTCCTGAACTAGAAAAAATTAAATGGGTGATTATTACTAGCGAAAACGCAGAAGAAGTTTTTGCTAAACTAGAAAAGGACAAAATAGATCCAGTGCTAATTGGACTGACTGACGAAGGTTACGAAACCTTGTCTTTAAATTTCGCACAAATACGTGCATACATGATACAACAGAACGAAATTATAAACGCCTATAAAGAATATTACGAACCACAAAAAGCAGATAAGTAACAGTATGATGGAAATGATCGAAAGAATGGCTTCAGATAGGCTATGGATCTACACAGCACTTGTAGGGTCTTTGTTTGGATTGGCTTTTTCCACATATTTCAAAAGCACAAGACTGGGACTTTGGATGTATGGTCATTTTGATCGTATAGCAGATTTTTTAGTTGAGCGATATGGTTGGACCTGGTTACAACAACCAACTGACGCTTGGCGAAAGAAATATCCATATGTTACCAAAAAAATCGACGAACTAGAATCTAGAATAATAAAACTGGAGAAGAAAAAATGATCAACTATATCAAATCAAGAATAAAAGAAGGAAGCACTGTGAATGGACTCGGCATATTGGCCGCGTGTATTTTAATAATAGTGTTTGGCGGACTTGCAAAAGTTATTGCATATGTTGGACTTGCATACGCACTCTGGCAGATTGTCAAAAAAGATTAAACCCAATATAAATATCAGTGATGGCAGATGTTAAAAAAACAGTTCAGATTGACTTAGAAGTTGACACTGCCGCCACTGACAGTTCAAAGAATCCTTTTCAATGGTTAATACATTTAGCAAAAGCTGTAGACAGCTGGAGGATTTTTCCTCGAATATTCATTTCCACTTACATCTTTTTATTATATAAAGTTGTAATTTGGTACATGGAACTACCAAATCCATCAATAGAACAATCAGGACTAGTGTCTATAGTTGTTGGCGCTGGTGCGGCATGGTTTGGTTTGTATGCCGGTACAAGTAAAAAATAACCACTAGAAGTTTGACAAATAGTACATATGTAATATACTATGACTATGGATCCATACAACATTCTTGGAGTAAACAAAAATGCCTCTGATAAAGAAATTAAAGAAGCATTTAAAAATTTAGCAAAAACACATCATCCTGATCGTGGTGGTAATGAAGCAAAATTCAAAGAAATCAACTCCGCTTATGACAGTATAAAAACTGCTGAAAAACGCCAAGAGTATGATATGGCTCAAAGATTTGGTGATGGTAATTTTTCATTTAGCACGTCCGGTGACCCATTTGATATGGCTGATATGTTTACTTCATTTTTTGGGCAAAACATAAGACCACAAAGAAGGAGACCAACTAACAAAAATGTGCAAATAGCAATGGAATGCACACTAGAAGAAGTATATACAGGAACCAAAAAAGAAGTGCGAATTGACCAACTTGGAAAAACAATGGCGATAGATGTGCCAAAAGGAATCGATAATGGTCAAAGTATCAGATACAAAGGATTAGGTATGACCAATGTACCTGCGGCACCTCCTGGAGATTTATTATGTAAAATATATCTCAAACCACACAGTAGATATAAAAGACAAAAACTTGACTTACATGTTGAAGAGACTATAAACTGTTTTGATGCAATGTTAGGAAAAACAATTGATGTGCAACATTTAAATGGCTCTGTTATTAAGTTAAAAATACCAGCCGGCACACAACCTAATACAGTGATGCGTATACCAGAACATGGCATGTCAAACAACACAGGAAGCCAAGGTAATTTATATATACATGTATTGGTAAGCATACCAAACAACTTAACTGACAAGGACAAAGATGACATTAGAAATATCGGAAACACCTATTCTTAAAATTAATCTTGAAGGAAATGATATTCTGCGACATGCCATGGCTGAGACAGATTTAAAACAAAACTTAGAATGGGACAAAATTGCAGACTTGATGCATTGGACAATGACAAAAGCAAACGGATTAGGCCTAGCGGCAAACCAAGTAAATGTTGATATAAGAATGTTTGTGATGTATGGCAATAAAACTTTTATCAATCCACGGATCACCGCGGTATCAAAAGAAACACAAATGAATGAAGAAGGATGTTTATCCTTTCCAAATCTATTTCTTAAAATACGAAGGCCAAAAGTAATTGAATTGGAATGGTATAATGAAAAATTAGAAAAACAAGTTGACAGATTTGCAGATATGTGGGCACAATGTATACAACATGAAATAGATCACTTAGATGGTAAACTGTTTATAGACTATGCTAGTAAACTAAAACTCGATATGGCAAGAAAAAGACAAAGGAAAGCAAACAGGGAGATAATGCAAAAGAAATGATCCAAGCAGACGATAGATTGAAAAGTATATTTGACGAAGCTGTAAAAGTAGCAAGAGACAACAAGCATGAGTATATAACACTAGAACATTTGTTATTAGTGTTGATTGCCCAGCCAGAAATATCAGAAATGATTAAAAATAACAAAGAGGCGCAGTATGAACAGCTTGTAATAGATTTGGATGACCATATTAAAAATAAACTTAACGAAATAAAAACTAAGGATGATGTATATCCAAAAAGGACACAAAGCACAGATCGTACTGTAAACAGAGCATTCACACAAGCAATATTTTCTGGTCATGAACATGTAAATTGTTTTCATCTGATAAATGCCATACACAGTGAAAAACAATCACATGCTCTTTACTATTTGTTAAAAAATGGAATAACAAAAAAGATGATTGTAGATTATACAGTTGAACATGGTATAGATGAACTTTCTGAAACACAAGTAAGTGCCAAACAAGCATCCAAAATTCTAAGTCAATACACCGTAAACTTAAATGACCAAGCAAAAGCAAACAAGACTTTTACATGTATTGGTAGACAAGATGTTGTTGATGAAATTACTTTGATATTAGGTAGGAAAATAAAAAACAATGTAATTATGATTGGTGATCCAGGTGTAGGAAAAACAGCTATTGCTGAAGGACTTGCACATATGATAGTTGAAAATAAAGTTCCTGATGTGCTGAAAGATCATACTATTTTTTCTGTTGACGTGGGATCATTAATTGCAGGATCCAAGTATCGAGGAGATTTTGAAGAAAGGCTTAAAGTTTTATTAAGCATTTTAGAAAAACACAACAAAGCAATTATGTTTATAGACGAAGCTCACATGATGCACGGTGCAGGATCAGGAGGACAAGGTGGTGTTGATCTTGCTAACTTACTAAAGCCAGCTTTGGCTAGAGGTGACTTAAAAGTTATAGCTTCGACTACTTGGGAAGAATATAGAAAACATTTTGAAAAAGATCGAGCATTGATGCGTAGATTTGGGAAAGTTAATATAGAAGAACCAACTGTGGAACATGCAAAACAAATTATGCAAGGCCTTAAACAGCAGTTTGAAGATTATCACAGAGTAAAAATTAATGATAATGCAGTGGACGGTGCTGTTGATTTGGCAATAAAATACATCACTGATAGACAACTTCCTGACAAATCAATAGATGTTTTAGATAGAGCATGTGCAAAAGCAAAAATATTTGATGCGTTTAAAGATGTTGAAATGAAAGATATACAAGAACAAGTGTCCAAAATATCAGGTGTTAAGTTTGAATCTATAGTGCAAACTAAAACTGCTTCCCTAGAAAATTTAGATAAAAGTATTAAGAAGGAAGTATTTGGACAAGATGAAGTAATAGAAAAATTAGTCGATACAGTACTGGTTGCACAGGCAGGACTTAAACAGGAAAATAAACCAATTGGATCATTCTTATGTGTAGGACCAACTGGCTGTGGAAAGACTGAAACTGCTAGGAAATTAGCGGATGGATTGAACTATCCTCTTATAAAATTTGACATGTCTGAATATCAAGAAAAACATTCTGTAGCAAAATTAATAGGAGCACCACCAGGATATGTTGGATATGATGACGGAGGCTCTGGACAGCTAATAAATGAACTTGAAAAAAGACCAAACGCAGTCATACTGTTTGATGAAGTTGAAAAAGCTCATAGAGATGTAATGACAATATTATTACAAGCTATGGATGATGCAGTTGTAACATCTTCCAACGGCAAAAAGGTAAGGTTAGGAAATAGTATCATAATGATGACTTCTAATCTTGGTGCCGAAGACATGAGTGCAAATACACTTGGTTTTGTAGAAAGCAAAGTACATGATGGTGCTATAGATATAAATGCATTCTTTTCTCCAGAGTTTAGAAATAGGTTAGATGGTATATTAAGATTCAAATCTTTAACCAAAAAAACTATGGAAAGTATTATAGATAAGTTTATAGGACAACTTAATGATCAGATGAAAGACAAAAAAATTAATATTAAATTAGATAAAAAAGCTAAAACCAAATTGTTAGAAGAAGGCTTTGATAGTAAAATGGGTGCAAGGCCTTTACAGAGAGTAATTAACCAACGTGTTAAATTACCATTGTCTAAGAAGATTTTATTTAATGACATAAAAGAAAAAGAAGTTATAATAAACTATGACTCGGAAACAGATAGTTATACAATAGGAGGGTAATATGAGACAATTTGTTTATGACTGCTGGGAAGCCATAATGAATCATAAAAACAATCCATTGAGGCATATTCCAGATCTACAAGTGAGACATATGGTTATGCAAATACTAGCATTCATGTGGTCTTCAATATTTGCCATTATGATTGCCAATAGTGCTTTTGCATTTGGATTAAGTGCCGCTATTCATGTCACTTTAATAGTTGCAGTCGTCGTCACTGTTGGTACATTTAAAGCCGCAGAAACCAATCCACATTCCTTTGACTTTCTAAAAGGAAAGAAAAAATAATTTAGCACATGACTGATTTTAAACTTAAAGCAACAAAAGGTATCGTAGCAATTGAAAAAGGATTGCTTGGCCTTATTGCAATCTTGACTTTGATTGCAACAGTACAAGAAATAATGGTTATAATCCAAGCAAGAAAGGTTGGATTGTCCGACTTATTATTGTTGTTTATATACACAGAGGTCTTAGGTATGATAGGAGTGTTTTATGCTAGTAATAGAATACCTATAACTTTGCCTTTATTCATTGCCATGACAGCGATAGCTAGATTAATAATATTACAAGGTAAAGGTATGGATCCATCCACACTATTGTATGAAGCTGGCGCAATAGCTATTATAGCCTTTGCATGTTTGATTATACGATTCAAGCCACCATGGACATACAAATATCAACCAGAGGAAGACTAATACATGAAAAAAGCCATAGTAAATTATATGATTGATAATAATTTTATTAAAACAAATTCATTAATTAATGCCACAATACAGGTAAATGGTCTAGGTGGACAACCTGTAATTTTAGCTAAAGACACACTATATGAAGATTGTGGCATGTCGCCAAGAGGAGGACTTTATCTTAAAGTTTGTGATCCTGACACTTTACATACTCACGTTGTAGGTGTTTCAAAAGTGCATCAGATTAATGGTATGGATGAATCCACAGTGACAAGACTATTCCCCGAAATGAACCTATAAATACACACATGCCAACTGCATCCACTATAGTTCAATCTCAAGTAAACGCCGCAGATTCTACTGCAAGTACAGTATCTGATAAAGTAAAAGGTGATGGTTACTTTGGGAACAGCGATGGATTACACACAGTTGCATATGTTACATCTTCTGATTTTGTTGGAACTATCAAAATGCAAGGTTCTCTTGCCACAGATCCTGATAATGCTGTTGATTGGTTTGACATAGACGGAACATCAGTTGGTGACGGATCTTCAGTAGTTGAAACTACATTTAAAAATTTTACAGGCAACTTTGTTTGGTTAAGATCTGTAACAACAGTTGAAACAGGATCAGTGACCAAAATTCTACTTAACTTTTAAATTACCACATAACTAATTGCATGAGTAATATTGCAGGAAAAGTATGGGGACAAACTGAACTGGTACATGCTAATGGTGTGTTAGAGTTTCACCGTATCGAATATAAAAAAGGCGGCGTTTGTTCTAAACACATCCATGAATATAAATGGAATGGATTTTTTGTTGAATCCGGCGAAATGCTTGTTCGTGTATGGCAAAAAGATTATGACCTAGTAGACGAAACAATTTTAAAAGCTGGAGATTTTACTAAAGTGAAACCAGGAGTGTTACACCAATTTGAAGGACTAAAAGATGGTGTTGCTTTTGAATTATATTGGGCACAATTTGACCATAATGATATCAAAAGAGAAACTGTTGGTTTTTCAAAGTAATTGACAAATATCTTTTATAGTTTATAATTTAAGCATGGACACAGACACCATTAAGTTGCATTGCACAGACAATGATAAAATTGTAAGTGCAGATGTGATGTATGAATCAGCAACCAGTATGACAGTGTTAGTTCAACCTGGTGATATAAGATTAAACCTTAGGTTATTGAAACCTAACGTATTTGTGGGACAAATGCACGGATATGAATTTGTTTACAAAAAGTAATGGAAAAAATTAAACTTAAATTTGTTTATGAACATAAATGGATAGATCATCCTTTAGATGTTAATCTGTTTATTGATGATAGATTGATATTTTCTGGAATAGGAAAAGCTGATGAACTTATCACTATTGATAAAAAAATAGCTATCGAGTCAGGTAAGCATATGTTAAAATTACAGATCAAAGGAAAAAATCAAATGAACACTAAAGTAAATTCCCTCAATGAAGTTATTAGTGATTCTGTAATAACAATAAAAGAATGCTCAATGGACGATATAAATCTTGAATCGATGATCACACTAAATGGTGTGTTTCATCATGATCAAGGCGATTCATTGCCAAAAATTAAAGAATTGGGCCATAATGGCACATGGGAGTTGCCATTTTCTGTTCCATTATACAACTGGTTACTAGAAGAATTGTTCTAATAAATACTGCGTAATGCATGATGAGAACTTAAAAGACGCAATTTTTACTTCTATATTTGATGATGAAGACATGTATAGAAGACTGTATATTCCTTCAGTGTATCACATGCAAAAACATCCTGAAGACAAAGGTAGAATCATAGAATTAGTTGATAATGCCATTATGAAATTTTGCAACAAAAATAATTTAGAATATAGTAAAATGCCAACCGATCTTAAAAAAGAGGTGGCTATAGAACTATATCAAAGCATGATTGACAATGAGACTCCACGAAATAGAACATAATACAGCAGAGGACTCGACTGCGGCTTTTATATTCGGCAGATTTAATCCTCCCACAATAGGTCATAAGAAACTTTTTGACAAACTTAAAAGTGTCAATCCTGTGTTTTTTGTGTTTGCTACAAAGACACAAGATAAAAAAAGTAATCCATTAGCCTATGCTGAAAAAATTGCCGCCATGGATGCACAGTTTCCTGAAATGGCTGATTATGTGATAAATGATCCAAACATTAGAACTATCATTGATGTAATGCAGTTCATAGAAAAAGCAGGTCATACCAATGTGATAATGGTAGCTGGTTCAGATAGAGTACAATCCTTTGACGATCTGTTACAAAAATATAATGGAAAAGAATACAATTTTAAAAGTATTAGAGTAGTTTCAGCAGGAGAACGTGATCCAGATTCTGATAGTGTAAGTGGAGTGTCTGCATCAAAGGCTAGAGAAGCCGCTAAACTTAACGACTTTGATCAGTTTCAAACTATGTTTGCTGGAAATGAAAAAGTGAAAAGAAAAATATTTGATATGGTAAGACAAGGTATGGGCTTATCAGAAACTAAAGAAGCACCAAAGGGTACATATTTTACAAAGACTGGTAACTTGGTCAAAGGTAGACTTACCAAAGCCGCTAAGGCTAGAGGTGCAAGAGAAACTGATCCAAAAGATAAACAAAGATCAAAAGTTCCACCAGTCACACAGAGAAACCCCGAAGAAGCCGCAGGTGTAGGGATTGTAACAAAACAAAACGCAACAAAGGACGTACCAGTCGGCGGAGAGTACATGAACGTAAAAAAATTAAGTTTACATAAAAAACCTAAAAAGAAAAAATGATTGAAAGTCCATGTATAAGTGTTTGCACTGTTGATCCAGACAGTGGATATTGTGTAGGATGTAATCGCACTGAAGAAGAAATGATGATATGGAAAATGCCTGAGACTACAGACGAATGGAAAGAACAAAACTTAAAGGAGTTAGAATCTAGATGAAAGAAATAATTGTTCATGAAAGAAAAATTACTTGTTCTGGTGAACTAGATGATCATCCATTGGTGTATTATTCCATTGGAAAAGATAATTTTGTAGTGTGTGGTTATTGTAGCATCAAATACGTATACAAGGATAAAGATGAATCTCAGTGAACTAGAACATTCAAAGCCAATACTGTATGTGGATATGGACGGTGTGTTAGCTGACTTTTATGGCCCTTTTAACAAAATGGCAGGCGTGGAAAATTGGTCAGATGCTTCTAGGAAAACTGTTAGTCAAGTGCTTAACAAAATAACCAAAATGGATGATTTTTGGATCAACCTCAAAGTGTTACCTGACGTTCCAGCACTAATGAAAGCAATATCAAAATTGTTTAAAGGTGATTATCTTATACTATCCAAAGCACTTGCTGGAGATGACAATGTTGTCATACAGAAAAAACAATGGATAAACAATCTACCACTGCGTCCAAGAGACACAATTATTATTCCTGCATCAGCTGACAAAAGCACATACGCAACACAGGCAGATGGCACTAAAAATATATTGATAGATGATTTTGGCGTGAATATTAGAAAATGGAAATCTGCTGGTGGCATAGGAATACAGCATAAAGATGGACAAATAAATAGTACAATTGAACAATTAGAACAAGCAGTAAAATGAGATTCAACGAAATAAAACAAATCCATGAAAGCATGAGTTTTCATGCGTATAAGAAAAAGCCAGGAGACAACTATTTTAGTATGGTGACCGGAGACGAAGACCAATACAAGGACGAAGTTTACAAAACAGACTTTGACGGTGATCCTGCAGACTTTAAAAATCCTAATTATAATCCAGAACATGATCTAAATCTATCGAATTATAATGCAGGAGAAGTGTTTACTGAATTAGGTTATGATGTATATGCTGGTAGTATTCCAATAGATGAATTCATTGCCCGTGCTACACAATGGCTACAAAAAAATATTGGCAAACCTTCAGCACAGGAACCTACCACAGTAGATAAAAGACCAGACGGTCCAACAATATACAGTGGTGGCAAACCTGAAGGTTATTTCAATGACGTGATCATGCGTATGAATAAAATTGCCAGAGATGGCAAACAAATGGGTGCCACTCACGTGGGAGCCAACTAAATTCCTGCACAGCTGATATGCACAATATTTTGCTCAATATAAGCTAATTTTTCTTTTTGTTAAATTAAATACTTGTGTATGGGAAGAATATTAATTTTAATTTGCACATTTTACTTACTAACATTCCAAACATTATTAGCAAGTGATCACAAATGGTATCCAGGTGATATTGCTAGGGTGGTGTCTATGTGTGAAACTGATAATGTTTTACGCACGATGGCCCTATTAATGGCAGAAAACACAGAAGAGGATGATGCTCTTGCTGATGAAGTGTGGTTAAAAGCCATCATGGAAGGCGAGTGTGTCATGAATAAAAACTATGTGTATGTTGTGCAACTAACCGAAAAACTTGAAGTATTTGAAAACTTGTATGGCGATAACCAAGATGGCGAACTATGGCAGGCCAGAGTACTGCTACCAACTGGCCAAATAGTAGTTGTATATGTTGGAATGCTTGAAACAAAAGCAGGCAAAGGCGTTATACAGCAATCAGTGTCTCCAAGCATAGAAACATAAAAATATACATCATTACATTTGTTTTGTTAAATACAACATGCGACTAAAAGAGTTTGCCAAAATGGGATTTAGCAATTCAACTCTGCGTTATCCTTACAGAGTCAAGACCAAAAACGGTAAAGTTGTGTTGATTAAAGATCCTAGCAAAGGACTAAAAAAGTGAGATTATACGAACTAGCACCAGATAAAGCAAAAGCAAGAGTAATCGCCCAATTACAAAAAAAAGGCGAAGATGATCCCATATTTCAAAAAATATATAAAGACGTTATAGTAGGAACTCCGGTCCAATCAAGAATAGAAAATTACATAATGGCAAGGAAAGACCAAGATGCCATTCTAAACATATCTTATTTGCTTAAACAGATCCCAACACTTACTGACAACATAACTGAACTTAAAGCATTTTTACAGAAGTTAAGAACACCAAGACATGATTTTGTTAACCTAAACAGATTAGTACCAAAAGGCGGCATGCCTGCTCCAGCTGAACTTTCTGCTGTTGTAGATGATGAACTGGCCAAAGTGCTGTTTGGAAGAATGGAAAAAGATCTTGTTGGTGCAAAACTACAAAAGGGAGAAAAATCTGTAAGCGATGCAGGACCTGGCGAAGGAGCTCTTGCAATATTATCTCCAAGAATAACTTTTGCACCAGATGATGACGCAGGAGAGCAGGGCGGAGATATCAGGATCAAAGGCAGTAAAATAGAAGTAAAAGGCTACAATGGAGTTTTGCGTGGTTCACCTGTTGAACAATCAGGAGTAGCAAATTTTCTTGCTACCCAAAAAGGGAAGTACAAACTAAGAGAGCAAGGACAAACCATAAGAGTAAACGATATGACCAAACCTAAGGACGGAAAAATGTTTACAGAGGACTTTGATTCGCAAGGATTTATGGATGCTGTTACTAGTTCTTGGTTTGGGAAAAAAGATGCTAATTTACGAAAAGCAGTACACACACCACAATTTATAGAAGCATGGTATAATGCAAGTTATGATTTTTATGCAAAAGAAAGTGGACACCAAGGTGTGTTATTTTTGTCAAACAGGAGCGGACGATATGCGTATTGCAAAAACGGCAGTCAAATGCTGGCTCTTGCAAAAGCACAGGGAGTAAAACAGGATAACGGGTCATTGTTTGGTGCTAAAGTTAAACAAAACCCCAGAGAACTTGGCATACGTATTGGTATAGTATAAGTATCAAGTAATAAATAACAGCATGTCACAGGAATCAGATTTTTTAGCCGATCTATATGCAAAATATGACGCTATTAACATGGTGTCGAAGCCCGAAACTTATCATAACAGACTTCAGAGAGAAGGTGTAGCAATAGAAGATATTGATGAAGGCAGAGTCAAAGACATGTTGATGGACATGGAAGCAGACGCTACTGAGATGAGCAAAGAAGAATTTATCAAAGCACATGGAGAAAGATACGCATATATTTGGGATAGAGTTAATGATCCTGATTACCAAGACATCAGTGACTTAATGGATTCAGCACACATCATGGTATGTAAAGACTGTGGATGTGAGCAACACCACGCCAAGCCTGGTTGTCAATGTCCACATGACCAACATGCAGGTCCACACTTCCATATGATTAGACTTGAAGATGGACACACTGATACAGATTCAATGCAGGCCAAAACTGCACAGATTGCCAAAGATGCAATCATGCTTAATCACATGTTCAAGAACAATCCAGGTGATGAAGAACTTATGACATGGATCACAAATAAATTAGCAGTGGCGGCAGACAAAATTCAAGCAGTAAAAAACTACCTTAATAATCCTACTACTGATGCACCTATGGAAGATGAAATAGAAGAAAAGCATGGTGGTGAACACAGCACAACTGGTCGAGAAATGACCAAAGGCGAAATGGACAAAAGAGAAAAAATTGTAAAGTCAATGAAATCAGACAAAGCTGGTTTCAAAAAACGATACGGTAAAGATGCTGATGCAGTAATGTATGCCACAGCAACAAAAATGGCAATGAAAGACGACATACAAAAGATAGGAGAATCAACAATGTCAGACAAAAAGAAACTAAATGAGGGTATTAGTATCTCAACAGATACATTGGAAGATTCCATTGCCCTTATGACAATACTAAAAAATGCTGGATTAGATCCAAGCCAAATGAACATTCAGAAAGCTCAACCCTCTTTACAAGAGCCTGAAGGTCCTATGGCACCTATGGATGCACCAGCAGATGAGCCTGAGTCAGAAGCATACGATAATGCTAGAGACGAACAATATTTAGATAAGGATGACTTTGAACTAAAAAGAAACAAAGTTCCAAATTCAAAAATGGGTCCATCAGCGGCAACCACTGGTGACAATCCACTACCAGAAAGCGAAGAACTAGACGAAGAACTTACAGCGGCTCAAAAAAAATTACCTAAAGGATTACAAGATGCAATCCTAAAGAAACAAGGCAAGAAAAAAGACGATGATGACAAAGAAGAAGAAGTCGATGAAGCTAAACATGCAAAGCCAGACTTTTTAGATCTCGATGGTGATGGCGACAAAAAAGAGCCAATGAAAAAGGCCGCTAAAGATAAAGAAGAAAAAAAGAAAAAAGATGAAAGTGTCAATGACACTGATCAAATGATTGCTGAACTCAACAAGCAATATGAATTAATGCTTATAGGTGGCGTACAAGAGTCATTGGGTTTGACTGCATCTGCTAGAGTAATAGCTGATGAAACTTTGTATGATGGTGCAAGATTTGTGATTGCAGAAGTTGTGCAAAAGCCAGACAGCGGACTTGTTGCAGAAGATGGAGCATGGGAAGGCGAAACTACAAATTGTAAAGTAGCTTACCTTGTAAAAGAAGGCAAAATAGTAGGACAACTGGGTGCTTGTGATGTTCCTTATCTTTCACAGGATGGATACGGTTCAAAACCAGTAAATCACAAACTTAATGTTTTAGATCTTAATTCAGCAAACTTCTTTGAAGATCAAGTTTTAGCTGTTGACAGCATCAAAGCAATGTACGAAGATTCCGGAGAAGAAATGTTTGGAGAAGTAACAACTGCATTTGGTGGTTGTGAAATGCTTAGAAATGAGTAGAGAAGGTGCAGAACTAAGAAGACTGGCAGAAAGCATTGACAGTCTATCATTGAAAACTGATGCTGAACAATACAGCAAAATAATGGATGCTTTGAAAGACAAAGAAGATGAATTTGCAAAATTGGCAGAAGAAACAATGGATCATGTATCACATATCACTGAAGTAATGAAAAACGGACTTACAGGTATGGGATGCACTATTGAATCAGCTGATGCAAACATGACTACAGCTGATGTACAATATCAGTGGAACGGTAAAACTTACAACATTAATTTAAAAATCGACGAGGTCAAGTAATGTCTGATTTAGACAAAGTTTTGGATCAGTTGGTTTCTGGTGAGGAAGACAAAGCCAAAGAAACATTTCATAACATGATCGTTCAACAATCTCGAGATGAATACAGTAAGTTACAGCCACAAACAGATCAAGCCCAGCCAAACGATACCGAAACACAAACTTCCGAACAATAAACAAGCATATGCTTGAACATCTTTTAGTTAATGGCTGTTCCTTTAACACACCTAACATGAAAAAATTTGGTAATGTGCCTTCATATGTTGGCAAAATGGTTTCTAAGCATTTTAAGTTTAAATTAAACAATCTTGCCCGCGGAGGTAGAGGTAATGACCGAATTGTCCTTACCACTAAAATACACTTTGAAACTTTCCCACATCTTAAAGAAAGAACTGTTGCTCTAATAGAATGGACACAAGCAGGCCGTATAGATTATGTGACCAATGATGGACATAAACCAATGAAACATCAAAGCTCTACTTGGAGAACATATCATACTAGAGACATTTTGAATGTTATGCCAGGATTTGACGATACAGAACATGAATCTTTGTCTATTCTTAAAAACATTTTAGATTTACAAACTTATTTTCAATTGAATAATATCAAGTATGTTATGTATTTTGGACTTAACAATAAAATTACAAACACACGTGATAGTAAAACACTTTGGGCTTTGATAGACAAAGCCAACTTCTTCCGTCCTGATTATAGCCATTTCCAATACTGTCAAGACAACGGATGGTATGTTGGACCACGCGATTATCATCCTACAATGAAAGGGCATAGATTGTGGGCCAACGATCTGATTAAATATATGGAAGAACATGACATTAGACGAACTTAAAAAACTTGCAGGCATAGGTGTATACGACCAAATTCCCAAGGAAAACATGTCAATTACAGGCACAGAGAAACGCAAGAAAGAGCGTGAACTTGGTATAAAGCCAGGTGATCCTGCTTGGTTTACACTTTGGTTCTCACGCCCTTTTATGACAGGACCTGTAAATACTAAGTTAAAAGGACGGAAGAAAAAATGAGACTAATAGAAATAATCACTGAAAGTAAGCATAAAAGAATACCTCGTAAAAAAGGGCAAAAGGCAAAAAGCAAAAAACATAGTGATTTGTACACTGATGAAGATCCAAAAGGCACTATACATGGTTTAGGTTTCAAAGATGAAGCAACAGCTAGATCAAGTGTGTCTAAAATTAGAAAGTCAGGCAGATCACATGCTCATAAGATACAGGCCGCAGTTGCAATGGAGCAAAGAGCCAAAGCCGCTGGCAAGGCTGGACCTGCCGCCATATATCGAAAATATATTAATTCTATGAAAAAGAAAACACAAGCCAAAAAGAAAAAATGAGACTACAAGAATTCATCAGTGAAAAATGGTCAGCCAAATATAAAAAATCTATAAATTGTAATAATCCTAAAGGATTTTCCCAAAAGGCCCATTGTGCAGGCAGAAAGAAAAAGAAAAAATAAAATGAAAATATTTGAAATAATTGGTATACCGATGGATTACACGGCCAAGCCTTTAGGTTTGAAAAAAGTTACTAAAGGCGGCAAAACATATTACGAACCTATTAACAAAGATCCTAGACGTGGTGAAGGTAATCAGCTTTTAATTAAGGACAGTTTTGCAGATGGCAAAAAGCCAGGAAGAAAAGGATTGTCGAAACGTGTAGGCGTAAGTCAAAAAATGTCTATATCTCAACTGAAAAAAATTGCTAAAACAGCCTCAGGTGAACGCAAAAGAATGGCCCAATGGAACCTCAACATGAAGCGTGGCCGTGCTAAGAAAAAATAATTACATATACATATGACTGCTTATGTTTCATATATAATACCAAAGCCTTGTCACGGCTATAGTGTTAGATATCAATCAGGAGATGTATTCAACGAACTTGATGCCAGTGGACATTTTTTGAATGTGCCTATCAATCTTGATGAAAACGGCGCCGAGTCAATGAACGATATAAAATTAAAAATTACAAGCAGATTTCACGACGATGCATGGCAGGCCATTCCTTTTGCTTTTACAAGACAGCATAAGAATGAGATAAAAATGGAATATAACAAATTAGATTATTGGGGAGAACTACTAGAACTAGAAGATAAAAACAATAACTTAAATTATTTTTTGAAGGCTGGTATTAATTTTCTAAACGCAGGAGATATCAACAAAGAAATAACATTAAAATTTAAACTCCAAAAACAAAAGCAAAAACTTGTTCTAAATGATTATGTGCTATCTAACAGATGCACATTGGTAAACAGAGAACTAACATATGTGCCAAACAGTTGGTTTGTGGCCTATGATTCTAAGATAGGTGGTAATTGGCCTTTTACACATCTAGCATATAGAATTGATCCTAGTATTAAAATTAATGTTTCTACAGACATGACTAAGAATGATAGCTTTCAATATGTAACTATAGGAAATAAAACAGTGCCAATGTCTAAAATTGCATTCTATAAAAAAGTAAACACATATAAAGATTATTTGAGTTGTCTTAACATGGTCTTGGCTATACAGAGCAGTGTAATTTATTAAATACTATTATGAAGATATCAGACATAATAAAGGAACAAGCCACAGTGGGGGCTACATCTTCGGGTAACATTGCCACTGTAGTTTCTCCGCACATAGCAATTGGTAAAGACAGAAAGAAAAAAACATTTACAGGAACACCAGGTAAATCAGGTACAAAAGCACCTAGAGTACCAAAAATAAAAAAACAAAAACCAAAAGATAATGCACTCAATATGAAAGACGTATCAATATTTGGTGGCACTCTTTTGCGTAGATGAAACATCTTAGACACAAACGAAGAGATATATCAATAAAGGGCAGAAAGGTGGCCATTAGAGTTGCTGTCAATGGAGAAGTTTTTATCGATGGTAAAACACCTTTCAAAGATAATAGAATACATTTAAGTTATTATAGTAAGAAAAAACAAGACACTTGCACAGTTTTAAACAAAAGTAAAGCTCCTTGTACATGTAACAACAGATTTTTGATCAAATCAAAAGAAACAGCTACATTCCCTTTGACATAAATATTCACATGAGCTTCCTAAATGATCTTTTTGATAGCATAGACAAACAAAATAAACAACCTTCCGTCACTGACACCAAGACAAAATTGCTAGATTTCGAAAAAATGATATCAGATGCGGCTAGATCAAACGGAATGCAACCACGATCATTCTTAGAACAGTTGTGTAAAAAGAACGAATCTTTTGCAAAATCTAAATTAGTCAAGGCGCTTTTAGGTGAACAAGATGTTCCAACACAAAAAGGACGTGATGCTAAACGTGATGTGCTGACACCAAAAGCAATGCACAAAGTCAAACAAGGTATCAAAAAAGCGGCTAATAAACAAAGAAGAAAAATGAGCAAGGATGCAGTTGATGAAATGGACAAGGAAGATGATATAATAGGTGCAGGAGATAGAATCAGTTTTGAGTTTGATAATAATCTCGCAGTTGAAACATCTATCTTAGATATCAAAGAAAACAATATTTTGGTACAAACAGATACAATTTTAGATCAAATGTTTGATATAATGGAAGCTGAATATCAGGGCAAAAAGGTACAATTAAATAAACCTATAAGAGGTGGAACAAAAAAATTCTATGTATATGTTAGAGATCCTAAAACAAAAAATATTAAAAAAGTTTCATTCGGTGATACCACTGGATTATCTATAAAAAGAGACGACCCTAAAAGACGAAAATCATTTAGAGCAAGACACAACTGTGACAATCCTGGACCAAAGACTAAAGCAAGGTATTGGTCTTGTAGGATGTGGACTAGAACACCTGTAAGTAAAATTACCAAACGTAAAAAATAATCACTCCGTAGCAACAAACAATCTTAAATTAATAAAATATTGTGTGCAGTACTTTATAGAAGCCAGCTCTAATGTAGAAAGCCAATTGCTTACAAGACTTAATAATGTAGTTGTAGCTGACCAAACAGGTTGTAATTTTACAGTTGCTGACACAACTAGTATAGATAAAAAACAATGTTTGTCTCTTGAATGGATTTTGGATTACTCCAAAGCATCACAAGATGCAAAATTGATTATTGAAAAAATAGTAATCAATGATCAGCTGATCGACAACAATAAACTCATCTATGCACCTACAAAAGAATCAAAACAGTATGCTGATACGCATCCAAACGCAGTAACATTGCACAATGGAAATATCACGTGGCCAGGAAAAATTTATTGTTACTTTACAGTAATGGAAAAAAAGAACGTAGTCGAACAGAAAAAACTAGTCGGACAAAATATGATGAGGATGTATAATATAATATATGTTTAGGGTGTACGATGAATTCACTAAGCTTCAAAAGGTCATAGTTGGCGATCTAGATGTAAACACAACTTTGCTCTGTGATAAAGATGTAAGATCATTTGTGTATGATGTGTTCCAACAAACCAAAGAAGATTTAAATGCTTTACAAAAAATATATGAAAGGCACAACATAGAAGTTCATAGACCAAACATAAACAATCTAAAAAATTCAAAAAATACAAAAACTGAATATTATCCAGTAATCAATCCTCTAGCAGTGCGTGATAATTTTATTGTGCTCGGAGACACTCTATTAGAAACTGCTAGTTTCAAACACATGTCCCATTTTGAATATTTGTATTACAAAGACATCTTTACTAATCAGTGGCAGTCTAACAAACATAACAAATGGTTGAAAATGCCTAGTCCAATGCTGTCATCGGATTCTGTCACTGATAACGATATTTTAGAATATGAACCAATACTAGATGCCGCACAAATATTACGTTTTGGTGACACACTGATTGTATCATCCACTGGTGCAGTTAACCAACTTGGCATTGATTGGTTACAACAACATTTTGCACAATATAAATTTGTTATATTAGATGATGTTATCAAAGGACACATAGATGGACAAATCAAAATAGTTCGCCCTGGTTTATTAATGACTCCACATCCAGTTGATAAACTGCCTAGCATGTTTAAAAATTGGGAAGTCATTGATCTAAAAAGCGAACACTTTCTCAAATCGCATCAAGATGGACTCAGAAATAAAGTTGATAATATAGGTTCACAGTTTAGAGATGATGACATAGAAAATACTTGGGTGTGTTGTAGCACAATATCTATTGATGAAAACACAATAATTTTATATGAACACTACAAAGAATACTATCCTGAGCTTTGTAAAGCACTAGAAAAACACAAAATTGACATAGAATTCATGCCCTATAGGCATCAACACTGGTTTGGACAAGGAATATCCTGTATCACACTCGAATTACAAAGACAGGGTAGTATGCAAAAATACACATAAATAACACAAATGAAGATCACAGACGCAGTAGGTATTACAGAAGCAGAGTTCGAAAAACTTGCAGAGAAAAAGGATGCCTGCTATTACAAAGTTAAATCAAGATACAAAGTATGGCCATCGGCCTATGCCTCTGGTGCTCTTGTTCAGTGCCGTAAAGTAGGTGCAAAGAACTGGGGCAACAAGAGCAAAAAATGAACCTAGCTGAATTCATATACAAACTTGACGAAGGCACACGTTGTTGGAAAGGCTATGAAAGAAAAGGCTTTAAAACAATGTTTGGTAAACGTGTTCCCAACTGTGTCAAACGCGAAGATAGATATCTTATTGTGGACAAATTTAATCAACCTGTAAAGTTGTTTGACAACGAACAAGAAGCAGTGGCCTATTTCAAAGAAAATTTTCATTTGTTAGATTCTTGTAGTGTGCATGATCTAGATGAGTCATCACACGCAGGACTTAGAGCATGGTTTGGTAAAGGTAAAAAAGGTGGTGCCGGAGGCGGAGGTTGGGACCGCTACAACGCCAAGGGTGAAAGAATTGGCAAATGTGGTGATCGTAAACCAGGAGAAGCAAAACCCAAATGTTTGTCTAAGGCAAGAGCGGCATCATTAAGAGCTAAGGGTGGTAAGGCGGCTATAGCGGCGGCTGTAAGAAGAAAACGTAGAAAAGACAAAAATCCAGAACGTAGAGGCAAAGCCATTAACGTTTCAAATAAACCCCGAAAAAAGAAAAAATAAAAACAAATAAAATAAGTACAGTATATGGCTTATCTCAATCATAACATACCACCATTTTCAGCTTACATAAGAAATGAGTACCTTTACAATCATACTAAAGGCTACGGTGATTTTACATTCTGTGATGTGCATTGTGTAGCATCATTAGAACGAAGAGCTTTACTTTTTGAATGTTTATTACCTAACGGTGTCAATTGGACTAGACGTCCTTTGCATTCGTTAGTATGGAAAAAAGATGCACCAAAACATCCACTCAACATACATCAATATTGGGATTGTTTTTCTGCTTATGTTAATGTACAAGTTAGAAATAGATTAGCAAATTGTAGAGCAGAACTTGTTGACTGGCACGGTACTAAAAGAAAAGGAACTTACATGTTTACAATTGACTTTAGTTTCGAAGATAAGTCAAGTTTTCTAGACACTAACTTTTCAGAAGACCCAGAACACAAATGTGCTCATATGTTTAGAATGGATGAAGGAACATTCTTTGCATATCCAAATAATAGAACTATTTGGTATGACGATGCATTTATGGAAGAAAGACTTACAAAAAATCCCGGTTATCTTATTGACCAAAACTTTTATACTGTGGAAAATACTAGAGAAGATAGTATAACTGATGATTCATACTTTACACAATGGGAACGCGAAGAGCCAGATCAATTCAACGTTGAAGAAGACAAGGACGATGACGGACATGAAATAGGTCCTATACATAGAAAAAATCCAGTACCAACTGAAGAAGCTGAGGCCGATGAAGAATGAAAATTGCAGAAATAATGAATGCGCCTGTGCATGTTCAATCAGTCAAACCTCAATCGCCGGGTGCTAGAGGACTTAAACTAAACAAATCCAAGCCAGCTAAAAGATTTTTCGACATAGTAGCAATTAATAAATTAAAACAAAAATGATCATTGCATTTTTTGGAGACTCCTTTACGGAAGGAACACCTAACAGTGTGGACGATCCAGACATTTGGCCAAACATAGTTGGAAAACATTTCGAAGCCACAGTGCATAATGAATATCATCCTGGTGGATCTAACCATGCCATTATGCGTAAAGTTGTCCACTATCTAATGAAAAACAAACCAGATTTAATAATTGTAACATGGAGCCACTGGAATAGATCAGAAATACACTACGGTGAAAAAGCATATCAGATGCAACCAAAAAGTAAATCCTTCCCTAGTAAATTAATTAGACAACATTACAACAATATGGATATGCATCAACAACATCAGGATTGGGTAGACAAAGTATGGATAGTTGATCAATTGTTAAAAAATAAAATTCCACATTTTCAATGGTGTGCTTTCCCTAGAGAAATGAAATATAATATGAGTTTTGTGCCTGAAAATTGGATGCCAAGTGCATTGATGGAGTTAATGGAAGATCATACGCCATGTGGGCATCCTACCAAAATAGGACATAAAAAGATTGCTGAAGTTGTCATTGATCATTTGCATTCTAAACAAATTGTGTTATAATAGTTTTTTTACAGGAGAATAATATGGAAAAAGTTTTTAATCAAGAAGAAACTGCAAAATTAACACATTTGATCAATAGTGGTATTCAAGTAAAACAAGAAGTTGCAGATCTCAATTCTGGTTTGAGAGATACTATTAAAGCAATAGCAGAAGAAATGGATCTTAAGCCTTCACTACTATCGAAAGCTGTCAATGTTGCATACAAAGAATCATTGTCAGCAGAAAGACAAGAGTTCGAAGACTTAGAACACATACTGGCCACAGTTAAGAAAGATTCGTGAATATTATAAGCATTTTAAAATGGTCTGGTACCGTCACCTTAATAATAGGCACACTTATTAATTCGCTAGGATATTATCCAGAAGGTCCTATACTATTAGCATTAGGCGGAACCTTTTGGGTAATTGTTAGTGTGCTATGGAAAGAACCTGCTTTGATTGTAACAAATACTGTGTTATTATTAGTAGGAATAATAGGTCTTAGTATAAATTATTTGACATGAGTTACGTTGATGCACTGTATGATAGAGAAGCAGACAAGATATCTGTAGTAGAGCGAATCAATGGCGAAAGACGATACACAGAATATCCTGCTCGCCATGTTGCATATTACGATGATCCAAAAGGC
>MDTA01012990.1_pt1 | contig 23565 bp, 22 predicted proteins | sample 811151 | NCBI WGS metagenome assembly MDTA01 (sample SAMN05326648, study PRJNA326480) | marine metagenome | isolation source: seawater | place: Indian Ocean: South | collected 2010
CCGGTCTAGCGCCCAAATTTCCAAATCCTAACATAACATCTGCACCATATTTGGGCTCGCATGCTATTGCTATGACTCCACCGACTACATGTAGTTCAATACTATCTCCCATATCAGAAAACTCGACCGATGCTTTAGCAGCCTTATTCTTGCTAGTTTCTCCAACATATACTTCTATTGAAGAAATACCAGTCATAAGTTCGAGAGGGATATTTAGGGGCGCAATTGTCTGTAGAACTGAAACTCTTTCAGTAAGACGAGAGATTTCTGCTTCTGAATCTCGATCGGATTCAATAACAGATAGTATTGAATCTAGTTTTGATTCAAAATCAGCTTTTAGTATTGACTTGATGGAGGAAATTGAGAAGGAACCACTTCTATTCACTGGTTTGAGTTCGGTTTTAGCTGCTCTAGCCTTAACCAAAAGTGATGAAATTGGATTTGCATCTTCACTAGGGGTGCCAATTCCAATACCATCATAATCACCACTGTAATCAACAACATGGATATTTTCAAGATTAGCACAGATACGTAGAACTTCGTCCAGATTTTCAATTGGTCCTGCTACGTTCAACCGAGCCATCTCAACTGTCTTGAACATCTCAACCACCTTAGTTAGACATAATTGATTCAATAATTACATCAACCGCAGCAGATCTTTTCTTATCCGCTGATTTTTGTATTTTGGAAATCTCCTTAGTGCCTTCTTTCTGAACACCTTTTGCTTCTCCACTTGCTTCAGAGCGAGCTGCATCTAGAGTTTGTACAGTTGAAGACACTGAATCGTCTTGTGCAGATTGAATAATCTTTGATGATTCTTTACGGGCTTCGGCGATTATCTCAGATGCCTGTTCTTTAGCACCTGCAACCTTCTCAGTTGCTGCGTTTTCGGCGTCTTTAATGCTCTGAAGTACATCTGACAAACTCATCTAATACATCCTCAGGGAACCGGGCGATCCAAAAGAGGTATTTCATGCTAACCTACGGTTAGTATGTTTTTCATCACTGCCCCACAGCCCAAACCAACCAAATATAGGGCCCTTCCAGAAGGGCTTCGTGGACTCCGAAAGCATTGGCCCTGAAGACTGGGATGAGCTCATTAGGAATCTGGAGGCAACCATACCTGTATATGACAAAATTAATCGTTTTGCGACATTAGGACAAGTAGACAAATGGCGCAGAATAGTACAAAGTAAAATGCCAATAGAGGGAAAAATAATCGAAATCGGTTGTGGCCCTGGAAGTTTTGCTGAAGATGTAATAGGGAGAGAATTGATTTGCTTAGACCCAAGTCCTTTGATGTTAACTTCGGCAGAGCCAAGAGTTAACTCTAAGAGAAAAGAAAGAGGAGATTCTCCAGCAATTTTCGTTGAAGGTAAAGCTGAGAAATTACCCTTTGAAGATTCTGAATTTGATGGCGCTTGTTCATTATTCTCTTTCCGGGATTGGTATGATAAGAGAACCGGTCTTTCAGAAGTAATTCGAATTCTAAAACCAGGAGGAAAGGTCGTAATAGTAGATCCAGCAAAAATCAATAAAATTCATGGATTTTTTGGTTGGTTCTGGATGAGGTTTTGGGTAGGCGCATATGCAAGGATTGTTTGCGGTATTGCCGACCATCCTTGGAAATGGCTGACTAAAACCTATGTTCACTTTGGAACTACTAAAGAATATGTCAAAATGATGGAGGAGGTTGGATTTGTTAACGTGAAAGGTAAAGTCGTATTCCCTGGAATGGCCACCATCTGGGAAGGCACCAAACCATAAGTAGGCCAAGGTCGTTGTTCCAACTGTTGATTTAGAATATGATAAATGGTTTTCTACAAGTTACAAAACGCCAAACAAATGGCTTGGTTAGAGGATTAAAAGCGAGATTAAGGACCCAATCAGGAAGCCTCATTATCCAACTACCTACTTTGAACGATAATTTTGAATTTCGCATTACTGAACCCATTTGTCTATTCCATTCATATTCATACTCATGTAGAGAGGTGCCATTTTGAAGATGGGAAACTATTGTTTCTCCTGCAATTCTCCCTCCAATCATTGCAATTGTGATTCCTGCACCATTAGATGGTAGAACCATACCGGCTGAATCGCCAACAAGCACATGATTATTCTTGACAAAACTATCTATTGTCCCTGACATTGGAAGTGAGCCACCACCACTAAAACTAATATCTTCTCCATATTTACCAATAAACTCCTTAGCAATAGAATTCAACGAGCGCCCCTTAGCAAATTTTCTCTGAATGCCGACGCCAATATTAGCACCACCCTCTTTAGGAAACATCCAAGCATATCCACCCGGTGCCATAGAACCGAAGTGAAGTTCTACTGCATCCCCATAATCTCCATCCATTAGGACGAATTTGATCGGGATTTGTAGACTTTTTTCTTCCCAGAAAATACGACGTATGGGGTCACTATGACCACCTGCTCCTACAATAATACGAGCACTGAATTCACGACCATCACGGAGTTTTACGGATTCGCCATCAACGGCATCAACACGTGAATTTGTCAAATATTCAGCGCCTTTTGATTTGGCTAATTCCACAAGCCATTCATCATGTGCGACTCTATTCAACATAATTCCCTCAAAAGGATAACGAAGAGGGCGTCCCGACGGAGGTACCAAATGCATCTCGGATGTTCGAAGAGAGATTGCATGTTCCGGTGTTTGTAATAGATCATCGATGTCAGGAACATCGGGGCATAGTCTTCTCATCTCATCATTACTCGGCACTAACTCTCCACATTGAAGTGGACTTCCTATTGAATCACGCCCGTCAAGAACAAGAACATCTAGACCACCTTGGGCGATGTAACGAGCAACTGTAGAACCAGCAGGGCCGCCGCCGATTACAATAACATCCCAATCAGTTCTCTGACTCATTATTATCAAACTCACTCATAGTCTCAAGTACGGCGGCTTCGAGATTGCTTGGCTATTTCAAAAAGTAATGATTTAGCGGAAGTATCTGGAAGTTTGTCTAATACAGATTGAGCCCGACCAATATGATTATCAATTAACTGCCTAACATAATCAAATGACCCTGACATTTCTAGAAGACTGGTTAATTCGCGCCATCTATCATCGCTAAAGTTCTGTATTACATCTGCTAGCTGTTCTCTTTCAGCACCATGAAGCATAGTCAAAGCATGAATTATCGGAAGAGTCATTTTACCGTCATGGACATCAGTACCTCGAGGTTTTCCCATTGAAGGATCTCCTGTTAGATCTAGTAAATCATCCACTAATTGGAAAGCTCGGCCAACTTCCCATCCAAACTCTTCAAGAGATTTTGTGATTGTTTCATCAGCACCGGCAACCATACCCGCGCACTGACAAGCACTTGCAAAAGGCCCTGCAGTTTTTCCATCAATGATTGAATAATAATCTTCAGGAGTTGTTGAGAGATCACCAATGTGATTGAATTGGAGTAATTCACCAACAGCGATGTTGGCACAAGATTGAGCCATTCTAGCAACGACTTCAGAATCATATTTGCCACCTAAACCAAATCCTAAAACAAAAAGATAATCTCCTCCAATTATTCCATGAGATAAACCATGTGTTGAATGGAGAGTAGGTATTCCTCTTCTTGTTTTTGCCTGATCGTATATGTCATCATGAACCAAAGTGGCAGTGTGAAGTAATTCAGCAGATAATGCCAGATCCATGACTATTGAATTATCCTTACCACCTGCAGCTTCAAATGCTAACAAAACTAGTATTGGCCTGTATCTTTTACCACCTGCTAATATTACATCTCTAGCTAGAATCATAGCAGGTGCTTCAGAAGAAGATATCTTTTCTTGGACTAGATTTTCTAGAGCGTCATCGACAATATTTCGTCTCTTTTCTAGATCTTGCCTCGCCTTACGCAGAGTCACCATTCAGATTCTAGGTGAGGGGGTGCATATATCAACAGGTGTGCAGGCCCATGGATGGGTACGTTACGTGCCTCCCCCTCGAGGTGGACGGAATGAATGACAGATTAGAAGTCGCATCTGTCGACCACCCGCATTGTTGTGTAAGTCAGGCATTGAAAGATTTTGGAAACTCTTCTGATTCAGAAGGATTAGAGCTGGATTTGATTTCTGTAAAAGATCTTGATGAAGGGCTAAAGTTGCTAAAAGATGTGAAATGTGACATATTGGCTTTACCGGCTTACTTACTACATGGAAAACAATTACAGATGTTAGAAGCTGGATGTGAGGTTATTGGGGCTAGAACGCCTCGACGCCCCGCTCGAATCTTAGTAAGTGAAGAAGACCTTTTTCATCAACCTGGATTTGGAATTTTACTTGCTGAATCCCCCCTAGTAAGAAGACAACTTCGCAGATATAGAAGAAACATAAGAGTTCTTTCCCCTAAGGCATATGCCAATATTAATTCAGTTGAATTGCCAAAAGGAAATGAAAAAGATTTAGCAATTTGGATGGAAGATCTTAGATCAAGTGGTTCTATAGATGGATTTGTAACAAGTAGAGAAGTGTATACTTCTAATCATTGGAGAACTAGAAGACATGTATTAGGTATTGAGCCAGAAGAAAGTCATGGTCACAGATTCATTCCAGTTGCTTATTCTGACCTTGTAATATTTATTTCTAGAAGAAATTTCCCCGTAAGACTGGCAAATTTGATTTCAGAAGTAGAGGGAGAAAGTTCATGGTGGGTTCAAAATCATTTAATTGGCTCAATGGATGAAGAGATGCTTAGTAAAATTGGCTTACTTGTTCGACATCGACAAGTAGGTGCAATAATGAGAGAAGCAGAACAGGATTTAGATCTCGCCATGGAATCTACATTCCATGATCCAGAGGGGGATGTTACTGATACAGAAGTACATGTGGAAATCAGAATTGAGATCCTATCAAATGATGGAACAAATACACTATCAATGGAAAGGCTAGTTGCACACTCTAATTATCAGAATGCAACTGTAGCAATGTTACGTGATTGGGATCGAATGCTGGATATAGCGACTTCCGAATTACCCGAACAAAGAACTAGAAGAGGGAAAGAGCCAGCTAAAGATGCTTGGTTAAATATAGATGATTGAAATAGCCGGATTTGGCTAATCCCTAGAAGGTCTAAGTTAGACCATAATGGCTTGATATTATGCGCAAGCGATATGACTTAGAGCATGTCACTGTAACAACAAGGGTGGACATGGTGACTGTAGATAGAGTACTTCTTGATCAGTTATATCGTTCACGACTTATGACACTAAGAGAAGTGGCAGAATCCAATGATTTAGCCAAAAATGGATCCGTTGAAGTACTTCGAGCCCGCCTGATTCGACATCTGGTGCTAAGTGGAGAAGATCTCTCATGGGAAGGAATACAAGCTCTAAATCATGAAGAATTAGGTGCTATTCTGAAGATATTTGGAATAAAATCTTCTGGATCACATAAGGAAAGAAGACAGCGTCTATGGCTCCATCTTAATTTCGACTCTAGACGTATGAGAGTAGAATATCTAGCAGAGATGGAAAGAGAAAAACTGCATGAACTTTGTCAGAAACTTGAATTGCCATTAACTGGAACTCGTACAGTATTGATGGGGAGAGTATCGGGTGTACTGAATAGTCAAGGAAGAGGATGGGGGCAAATAAAGAAAAGTCTGAAGCGTAATGGACTATCCGACATTGATTCATCCGATAGAGGAGAAATAATCTCGAAAAAAGATCAAGAAGAAATTGTAATCATTGACGTTTCTGATGAAAAGATAGATTTTCTTGAACCTCTCCCGTTACACGTTTTAGAAGATGCTAGAGATACGCTAATTTCGGGAATCTCAAATTTAGATAATAGAGATTCGGATGATCTAAAAAAGATCTCAGAGAGGATTGATGACTTAGAGCGAATGATCGGAACCATACTTAATGGTCATGGAGGAAGATGGTCTGAAATTGAGGAGGATCTTTTGATTAGATTAGCTGAACGAAGGGGCTGGCCAATGATACAAGAAAGTGTAAGAACTCGTGTATTGCTTGTAGCAAGTCGTCTGGCTGAAGAAAAGGGCTGCTCAGCATTTACTTCTCAAAAAAATGAATCGGATAAAACAGATCAGGTCTATAGAATACTAAACTCAAGCGAAGCTATGGAACGCATTCGCTCTAAGATGACTGAAGCAGAACAAATACTTACCGGGCTACGATAGTTACTGTGGAGTGAGTTGGAAGAAGCTAAACCTCGGTTCCATTATTGTCCCCTCAACATCACGAAGATGATCAATTGCATCTTCTCCTTCTTCACGAGAAAAACCTGCAACAACCGAAGCATGTACTAATGTATCATAATCCACTCCATCACCATTATCACGTGAATGAATTGTGTCAATTATTACGTCACTAACACTACCTGAAGGAATTGTTCCTGATTCCAAATTTTTATTTTCTAATGAAGGCTGAAAATTAGAATTTTCTTCAACTTTAATTTCGGAAGTAGCAGGATTTGGAGTTGATTCAATCAAAATTTCATTACCAAGTGCCATCGATAGACTTTGAAGTACCCCAACTCGATAATTTTCAGTATCAAAATCGCCATAATGAGTACGTGCCTGAATAAGTCCATTAATCAAATAATCAGAAACTCCTGCTGATTTCATCGAATTTTCGTCTAAATCTGCCTCAAGGGATTTCTCGTAGGAATCAAGTCGACTCAAGGTTGCGTCAGCAGTTTCGACAAGCCAATTTGCATATCTTTCAGTATCAATTTCACAAAATTCTTCTGCGCGAAATGACGTAAACACGCCTCCATCCTCTGATTCGAACCAGCGGGCTCGCCCAACAAGCATCATGAGGAATCGATCTCCACTGTCAAATCTGTGTAGATATTCTTCAATTTCTGGATGTAATTCAGGTTGGAATGATGCAATACTAAATCTATGTGTCCCACTTGGATCACGTATTACTCCTGAATAATTGGGACCACTCTCGCCTTCTCGCCTTTCTATTCTATCTATTACCCCAGCCACCAATGCCCGATTAACTCTGGCGCCAAGTTTAGTAATGACAAATGATGGGTCGAACTCACCTAAACCTTCCTCCGGTAAACTTGCATCCATATATTCCTGAGCAAAAATCCGAATGGCACTCTGTCTTGCTCTCCGTGAATTCGGTTGCTGAATCAAAGAACCACCCCCCACTTTGAAACAATCTCATTTGCAATATCTTTTGCCAACCGGTCATCTATTTTTGCAGATTCGGCCATAATCATGGCACCTTGTTTATCTACTATTGAACGCCCCTCAACAATGACTTTGCGAGCAAGATACTTGTTACGTAGTTCAGCAACATATCCTGAACTTGTCTTGTTATTTATCTCGTCTCGGATTTCATCTATATTTGATTGGGAAAAGGATTCAACCGCATCTCTTCCAAGAATAAGTGAAGCATTTGAAACTCCATTATCTATAACAAGACGGAATCTTAGATCTTCATTACCATCCTGAGCGCCATGTTCTGCACATACCCCATCACGCATTACCCTTCGACAATCCGGACAACGCATCACAATCCCACAATCAGGACGTAATGAAACGATATTTCCTGAAGTTCGAATACCTCTTCTAGAGCCGCCACTGACAATAGATGTCAGGTCAACATCAACCCAATGATTCTGTGGATCAATAGAATCCCATGGTGGATTCGCTAAGTCTACAACTTGCTCTTCTGTATCAATAACTAGATCTGGAGAGCCCTGCCAATATTGCACTCTAGCGCCAGTAAGATGGATGAAAGAACCTGCTTGAGGAGATATATCACACCATGCAGTCAGTCGACATCTACCAGTTGGATCCATTACATCTCCACTACGAACTACTTTCTCTTCTCCATCTGAATTAGTGAAAGTGCGTGACTGCCAATTTTCGACTTGTATAGTAATATCTACATCACGAGCGCCATCTCTAAGATCTGAAATTCTAAAATGATTTGTGGATTGAAGTTCATCAATACTAGCAAATGAATTATCATGATAGGATTCAATCTTTGTTAAATCACCTATATTGATCTCTGGTGTATCCCTAAACCTACGAATCGTAGCACGATCTATTTTAATCAAAGAACCGGGTTCATGATTAAAATCGCTCCACGAAATAAAACCAATTGTACCACTCGAATCTGCTATTTTCCCTCTTACAATGTCTAAAGTACCACTTCCATCACGTTTTACGATTTGGTCATCTTTACGAGAAATAACTCTTACAACAAGATTGACTATACCCTCAGCATTCGAGGCTTCAGCCACGCTGATAGGCTCATCACTAGGCTTAGTTACAGCTTGTCCGCCTTCTTTGAGAATAGTAACTCTACTAGAACGGTTAATGTTGATTGAACGACGATCATTCCAAAAATTAACTGAAACACCCTCTAATCTTACTATAGAACCGGGAGGGAGTTTTTGTGATTTATCCCCCCAATCTGTAAAATCCCACCTTTCTCTTTCCCCAGCCCATGGATTATCTTCAATCCGACCATAAGCAATTTGACGTTCCTCGCCGCGAATTGTCTGAATTTTGGGAACGTAACTTATTACTGAAACTTCAATTGTCACATTCTTGTCTTCTTCTTTAAGTTCAGAGAATTTAGTCACCTTTTTCTCAGGTGGAGATGAACGAGAAGGCGTGTTCATTTCTGATGTAGAAACTCCAGCAGCAATCTGAAATTTTCTTAATACAGACCTTAATGCATCTTCAGGAGGAATGAGGAACTCTTCTTCATATCGTCTAAATTCATTAATTATTTCAGCCTCATCGGCATCGGGGCATTCTTCTTTTACTACTGAAATCTGCGCTTTATATTTTCCATCTTCATTCATATTAACACCTATGATCAGAGAAAGATGTGGGACTTTTCTTCCTCAACCATTAATGTATATGACGCTGAATTTTCAGTGCTTTTACAGAAGGAGATGTTTCTTAGTGTAGGTTGGGGAAGACTCGTCACCACATCACCTCTAGGGTATCTCTCGTTGGCAAGGAGGTCTTTGAAGATAGTGATTCGGAATTGAGGATTCTATACCGTGTGTATTTTCATCTCAGCGCTGTTGTCAAAGTCTGATGAGCACTGCCGATGTCTGTCAATTCGGAATTCTAACTACCTCCGATAGAGCCACGGCTGGCGAATATGAAGATCGAAGTGGACCTGCAATCAAGCAATTCCTAGAAGAGGCACTTAGATCGCCTTGGACAGTTTCAAGTAAATTGGTTGAAGATGAGCAGGAATTAATTGAGGAAGCACTTATTGAATTGTGTGAAGAAGGATGTTCTGTGATCATCACAACTGGAGGTACTGGACCAGCTCCAAGAGATGTAACACCAGAGGCTACCGAAGCCGTTTGTGAGAGGATGCTGCCCGGCTTCGGTGAACAAATGCGTGCAATCTCTCTGAAGCATGTTCCGACGGCTGTACTTTCCAGACAGATTGCTGGTATTCGTGGCTCGACCCTAATACTCAACTTACCAGGATCACCCCGTTCGATTAGAGAAATTTTAGATGAGATATTCGCAGCAGTACCGTATTGTGTGGACTTAATTGGAGGACCCTATATTTCTACAGATCCAGTGGTTGTCGACGCTTTTCGACCACCTCATGCACGCCGCGCGGTTGAAGAATGAGGAGCCATTCGGCTGCATATGGCCAAGTTCAAAGATAGTGATCTAGAATTAACACGCACTAGCGATGAAATGCGTGATGTAGAGGTGCAACTGGACTTTACACCAAATGCTCTTGCAAGTGTATTGTACAGACAAGGGGAAACTGTTGTTCTAGCATGTTGTACACGTGCAAAAAATCTACCTCGTTGGTTTCCAAGAGATGCCACTAAGGGATGGGTGAATGCAGAATACAGTTTACTACCAGGTTCAACAGATTCACGATTCCAAAGAGAAAGAAGAGGAGCAAAGGGGAGAACTTATGAGATTGAGAGACTAATTGCGAGAAGTCTTCGGGCGGGAATAGACCTTGAAGAATTAGGACCACACAGCCTTACTGTGGATTGTGATATCCTAAATGCTGATGGTGGAACACGCTGTGCATCAATTACTGCAGCGACTATAGCACTAAGACTAGGAGTACGCAGACTAATTGATCAAGGATTATGCCTACCTGCTACTGACAGGAAGCCTGCTGATGCTGGTCGTGATTGGAAACCTCGTGAACTTAGCATAGAGGAAAAATCTGCACATGAAAGTGCGGTTCTTCCAGTAGATGTAGCAGCAATTAGTGTTGGACTGATAGGAGAAAAAGTCTATCTTGATTTGGATTATGTTTTGGACTCAAATGCAGATGTTGACATGAATGTAATTGGAACAAGTGACGGTATGCTGGTTGAGGTTCAAGGTACCGGAGAAGAGTCCACATATTCACGCAGTCAATTGAATTCTTTAATGGACATGGCAGAAAAAGGACTAAGAGAATTACATTCTATACAATCGGAAATTCTTTCCTAATATTGAATTTCTATATTCAGAAGTATTGAAGTGGAATGTGCATCGGCATCAATCACAAGGGGACTGTAGCTCAGCTGGGAGAGCGCCGCACTGAAGATGCGGAGGCCGCTGGTTCAAGTCCGGCCAGTCCCACCATATTCACAATCAGAAGAGATCATCAAATTCTTCTTCATCATCTTCGAAGGACATCATATTATCATCCTTCTTTGCTTTTGCATTGGCCTTACTATTCTTCTTTTCTGATTTGGAGTCTTTCTTTTCTTCTTTAGCGGGGGGTTGTTTGACCGCCATTTTAGCGTCCTTATCTGATTCAATAAGTTGTTTACGTGCATCTGCCTGCTCTTTTTCACGTCTAGCTAATTCCTCAACATCGATGCCAGATTCGGCGGCTAATTTCATTCGGCGATCATCTCGAGCTCGGATTTCTAGTAATCTTTGGCGTGCCTTGTCATAATGCTGAGCCATATACATAGCATCGTGTTCAAGTAGAGGAGAGTCTGAGATTATTGTGATATCCATCCAATCACCTTCTTCAGCAAGATATTCGGCAAATGGCTCAAACTTAAGATCTGATTTCTTAATCTGAGTGTAATGCAAGGCGTTGCCCATTCTATGTTCAACTCCTGCAAAGTGACAGTAGAACTTCTTGCCACCTATCGTCTTTCTGACCTGATCAAATAATTCAGCGTAATCTTCTGAAGTTTTCAAACGGCCATGGCCTCTAGCATGAATATGAGCCATATTCAAAACTGGAACAGTGCCTTCAACATGATTTACTACTTCAAGAACTTCTTCTACTGTACCCCATAGTTCCTGACGCCCACTGGTCTCAATACCAACGAGTGTCGGTTCTGCTTCATGAACCCAAGGGAAAGCAGCATAGTCTTCTTCTTCCCCCTCTACACCCCATATTGAACGGATTCTTTCAACTACTCCAGCCATAACGTTTGCAACTTCTTGATTAGTTTCGGTGCCGGGATCATATTCACCATAAGGTCCAACATGACAGACCATATGTCTGGCATTTACTATTTTACCAACTTGCATACTAGATTCCATTTTTGCAAGTGTACGATTCCTCTCTCTACGACTTCCAAGTAACTCTCCATAGTATGGGCCATGAACGTTCATCTCAAAATCTGCCTTATGGGAAAGAATACCTGCCTGCCAGTATTGATCGAAGTGATGAGGCTGGACTTGACGTACAGTTTGTATCTCCATTGTTTCCAGTCCAAGGACCGTGATGTCATCCATCCCTTCAACTATTGTTCTACCCTTACAAGAGAGTGGAACTCCTGCTGGTCCAAGTCTTAATGGCATACGCTACGCTCCTCGCAGGTGCCGCCGAAGGGGTGTCCCTACTAAAGGGGTATTCGGAGCAAGTCCCTATTTCTGTAGAGTGTTATGTAATGAATTGCTTGGGATTATTTATCAATTATAGGGAAAGAGAAAACAAAATTAAAAAAAAAAAATTTGGCATTTTTACCGTATTATTCAGAAAAAATACTGAATACATTAACAAAAAAAAATTTTAAAAGGTAATTTTCGAATGACCTAATACAAGCCATTACATACTTAATTCATCATCGAGTTACATGACCAATGGTCCATCGCCAGAAGGCACTGGCATAAATGATCAACAAACGAATCTTGAGATTCACAAAGTTGATCTTAATCGATCACGAATTGGCAGATTAATTTGGTTCACAATTGGTTTTATCATAATGTGTATTGGATTAATTGGAATAGTAATACCGGGATTACCAACAACCCCGTTGATGATTTTAGCCGCTGCATGTTATGCCAAATCAAGTCAGAAGTTCTACGATTGGATAATCAATAACAAAATGTTTGGACATCAGGTTAAAAATTATAGAGAAGGAAAAGGAATACCGTCTAGGAGTAAGAAAATAATTATTCCAACTATCTGGTTATTTGTACTATTTGCATTATTTTTTGGCATACCTGAGAACCTAGTTTATGCTAAATTAGCTACGTTTATCTTAGCAATAATAGGAACATTATTCATACTAAGAATTCCTAATTTTGAAGAATAAAATGATTATGAAAAATTTACTCGGATACATCAATAATCAAGTTCGCGGATTTTCAAAACCATTGTAAATTAAAGATTTCAAACCCTGAATCCATGCTGGATTATCATTAAGGCATTTCACCACAGTCATTTCCCCCCCTCCATTTTCTGTATAAATTTCTCGGGCCTCCATGTCCAATTCCTCGAGCGTCTCTAGTCCATCAGCAACAAAAGCCGGTGAAACAATTACTAGGTGTTCAATTCCTCTCTTTGCTAATGATTTTACTGTTGAATCCGTAGATGGTTTCAACCATCTTACAGGACCTAATCTACTTTGATAACTAATTGACCACTGAGATTCATTTAGACCTAATTTTTCTACCACAGAAAGAACAGTTTTGTTACAATGTTCTACATAATTTGGTTTGCCTAATTTTTTTGCTCGACGAACATGGGACAAAGGCAAACCGTGGAATGAAAAAAGAATATGGGAATTATCATTCATTTTCTCTTTTATGGTCTCAGTAATTGGGTTAATGAATTCGGGTTCTTCATAGAAATCATTTATCTCTTTAGTCATTGGATTCCAACCCATCTGTTTCAATTGAAAATATACTTCAGAGTTAGCTGTTTCAGTTGTCGCTTGAGCGAATTGAGGAAATAATGGAGCAATTAGAAGTTCATCAACACCCTGTTGTTTAAGCAGATCTAAAGCCGAACGAATACTTGGATTTCCATATCTCATTCCATATTCAATAACAATCTCGTCTGGGTTAAATTCTGATTTGATTGCTTGAGTCATTCTATTTGTAAAAACTCTCAGGGGAGAGCCCTCATCCATCCATATTTGTTTGTATCTTGGGGCAATTTTCAACGGTCGAAACCGTAGAATTATACCTCTAACTAACAAGTGGCGAATGATGTAAGGTGCATCGATTACATTTGGATCAAGAAGGAAATCCCTAAGATAATGTCTTACTGATTCTACTGTTGGCTGATCGGGAGTTCCTACGTTTATCATCAGCACGCCACGACGTCCCATGAAGTTCTCAAAGATAAATAGGTTCTAATCCTTTGTTTGTCATGAATTAAAAATTTAAACATCTATTCTTCGTCTGTATAAATTGATAATCTAAGTTTTATTTGTGAAATTACTGCGATTATAGCCAAAGCAAAACTAAGAACGAATACCGTATGATAACCGAATTTACCAGTATTATCTACGGTTTCCGCCCATACAAATGCTGCAAGAATAGGACCTATGATTCGTGCCAATGCAGCATATCCTTCTTGAGCACCCATTACTCTTCCTAAATCTAGTGAAGAATACTTGGTCTCCAATGTGAGTAAAGTATTCTGTGTAGGTTGGAATAAACCATTACCAACAGCAATAAAAGCCACAGGGAGTAAAACTATTACAAACGGTTCCGGATCGAGATATGGGATCCATCCTATTCCAGAGCCGCAAACAATTATTCCAACAATCATCATTAACCTAGTATCTATTTTTTGTGCTATTGAACTTCGCATAAAACCACCTTGTACTAAAACTCCAACGACTCCTACGAAAGCAAAAATGTAACCATTAGTCACTGCATCAAAACCAAGACCGCCATCTTCAATAGGCATTCCAGTAAATAGAATGAAAGTTGCATTCATTATAGAAAATGAAATCATGAAAATAGCATTAACCATAATTAGAATTTGCACCGGCTTGGAAAGATCTCTAATGCCCAACAAATTAGATATTATTTGCTTGATTGGGCTATTTTTATTCATTGAATGGTTACGTTTCTCTTCGGGTAAACTTTCGGGAAGTTGATTTATGGCTAAAATTAGTGATAAAAACGATAGGAATCCAGCGAAAAGACAAGGGAGGAAATAGGGGTGATTCTGCCACCAAGTAGTTTCAAAAAATCCTCCAATATTGGTATATGGATCAGTTAATACTCCTCCGATAAAAGGTCCAATCGTGAAACCTAAGCCAAAGGCTGCACCTATCATTCCCATCCTTCCTTTCAATTGTTCATTTGTACTTACATCTCCAATGTAAGCACGAGCTACTGCAATATTTCCATTTCCGGCACCAGCGAGAAATCTTACAATTATAGCAAACCATAGACTCTTAGCCAAACCAAATGCAATAAAGAAAATTGTATTTGATATTAAACCGATAATGATAATCGGTCTACGACCTAATCGATCTGAAAGAGCCCCTAATATTGGCGTGAATAAAAACTGTCCAAATGTGTAGGCTGCTAGAACAATACCCACCCATAAATCTCTCTCGCCAACACCAGTAAAACCATCCCCTGAAGCCAGATCTTGTACGAAATAAGTAAGGAACGGAATAACCAATGTGAAGCCTATCAAATCGATGAGGACCACGAGAAAAAGTATTCCCATACCTGATCGATGAGGGTCGCCCATAGGCAAATGGTGTAGATATAGAGGAATAAGTTTTCATTAATTCAAATGAGAAACATTTGGAAGTTGGCACAGATAAGTTGCTAACCATGAAAAATTGTTTCTAGAATTTGAAGGGAGATTAAGGTCTCCTAATGAATGAAAAATTCGGACCTTGCCGTTTGGATCTATAGTTAATACTTGAGGAACCATTCCTCGAATTCTTATTTCTTCTAACAACTCTTTCTCCGACATCTGTTCAATACTTGCAATATGCGATATAGCATCTGAAGTTATGTAAAGAATATTGATTTGTCGAATTCGCTCAATAACAAAACCCCATGCCTCTATCAATCTCTCTTCTTCATCGGGTAAATCAACTATCATAACAACGCGTGAGCCTTCTAGTTCAGAAAATGTCATTGCCGCACCGTGGGCACTTTTTGAGTTCTGAGAATGAATTACATTAGAAGATGAAAGCAACAACCAATGAACTCCTCCTAAGGATCCTCGCCAATCGATACTACCATGATCAAAATTGACTAACTCTAGAGAATATTCACTAGTTTCGGCGCCAATTAATCTAGCATGTTCAAGAACTTTGCCAACCGATTTTTCACCGATTCCAACAAAACGAACTGCGGTATCCATTTAATCTACCTTCCAGCGAAGAAGAGCTAGAGCCCCTCCTATACCGACCAATTGTTGACCAGCATCATGATCCACTGAAGCCTGAATTACCTCTCCTCGAGTTGATTCTATATCTTTTATTATTGATTCCCAATGAGTACGTATTTCGAAATTGTCATCACGGAGAATAGTTGCATCGATAACAAGAGTTTCTACTGCTCCCTGTTCCGCCGCATCTGCTATTGAATTTCTTCCATAAACAACAGCAGCGTTTGTAGAAATTCTTGTCATACCTTCTTCAATTAATCTAACTTGTTTAACAAGGTCATATTCTCCAAGTAATGTATCAGCGGCACCACCTGCTAGTACCTCATTAGCTGCGGCGCGACCACCTATTGAAGTGGCTGTATTCAATATCTGATTCTCTGCTCCAAGTTCTCTTAGCATTTTTTCAAACTGGTCTCTAGCCATTCCAGGACCACATATCACAAGAGGCATAGACTTTGGAAATACCATATTAGTTTCACGTGTGACCTTCTCGAAAAAGCGCCGACTTACTTCAGTAGAATCTTCCGCTCTCTTACCACCTCCTCGCATTGAAAAACTGGAAATGTCTCTAATACCATGAGAAGTAATTTCGAAGATCAATACTTCATCATTCTCGACTACTACCAATCCGGCCTTTGGTTGAGAACCAGAAGATAATGCAGATTGAATTAGAGATTCGTCGACTGAGGGAATGCCTCCTTCAAATGAAATTTCTATTTCATCACCAACTCCAACTATATGTGTATGGTGACTTCCAATGTCTATCTTCGCTTCACTAATTATTCCATGGATCCGAAGATTATCAGTGAATGGCTGAAAGGCGGTCTCAGTTACCTCAATTTCTATCCACATAGGCTTTCTTTCCGCTGATTTCGCACGTCCCCCTTCCTGTGTACCCGTAGTTGAGTCTCTTCTATGAGAAAGCATTCCAAGATTTGCACCATTCCTACAGATCTGTGCTATTGTCCACAGATCATCAGGTGTATCTACACGTAACCTGACCCCTTCATCTGAGGCCTTTAATCTACGCAAATCACCACTTCCATTAACTGAATACACCAGTTAGGCGTCCATCATCATCCATATCCATATCCATAGCAGCAGGACGAATAGGCAGACCAGGCATAGTCATCATTGATCCGCAAATAGCCACAATGAAACCCGCACCTGAATTTAATCGAAGTTCTCTAATTGGTAATGTAAATCCAGTGGGAGACCCTAGTTCACTCGGTTCATGACTAAATGAATACTGAGTTTTTGCCATACACACAGGTAATTTGTCTAATCCCCAATTGCGTAGTAATTCGAGGGTCTTGTGGGCCTCTGATGAAAAGTCAACAGTGTGGGCACCATATACATTAGTTGCCACTCTCAATATAGTTTGATCAGCAGGAAGACCAGGGTCTACTATTGGTTCGTATGGGCGCCCTGCCGAATCATGAGCAGCACATGCTTCCACAACAGCATCAGCGAGTAATGAGCCACCAATTCCTCCATTGGCATGTCCTTCAAAAAGTACTACATCACGTGCACCAGCAGAGATTGCTTCATCACGTATTGCTGCTATCTCATCATCTGTATCGGTTGAAAATCGGTTAATAGAAACAACAACTGGAATTTTAGTCTGAGCAAGATTACGCACATGTCTGCGTAAGTTACTAGCTGCCCCTTCCCTAGTAGCTTCTACATTTTCTGATTCTAATTCTTCTTTAGGTGGTCTTTTGCCACCTCCAGTTGAAAAACCATTCCCATGCAATTTCATTGATCTGACTGTGACATTTAGGACTATACAGTCAGGAACCTTTCCTGAGGCTTGGGCCTTGATTTGCAATGCTTTTTCAGCACCCATATCTGCACCAAATCCCGCTTCGGTTACAACATAGTCTGCACATGATAATGCTAAAGAATCTGCAATTATGGAAGAGTTTCCGTGTGCAATGTTTGCAAAGGGTCCTCCATGAATAAAAGCGGGATCTCCTTCTAGAGTCTGGACTAAATTTGGAAGTAATGCATTCCTCAAGAGAAGGGCCATTGCACCAGCACATCCCAAGTCCTCAGCAGTAATTATCGAGCCAGAATTAGAAACACCTACAGCAATTCTGCCTAATCTTGATCTGAGATCTTCATAATCCTTTGAAAGAACTAGAATTGCCATCACTTCGCTAGCTGCTGTAATATCAAATCGATCTGTTCGGACTAATCCATTTGCCTTTCCTCCAAGTCCTATGGTGACTTCTCTTAGACTGCGATCGTTCATGTCGATCACACGTGGCCACAAAATCCTATTAAGATCAAAATCTAATTTATTAGCACGATGAAGGTGGTTGTCTAACATTGCAGAACATAGGTTATGAGCCATTGTAACTGCATGTAAATCTCCAGTGAAATGTAAGTTAATTTCCTCCATTGGCAGTACTTGTGAATAACCGCCTCCAGCGGCTCCGCCTTTTATTCCAAATACAGGACCCATTGAAGGCTCTCGTATTACACAAGTTGCATTATAACCACGACGATTCAAACCTTGATTGAGTCCGATAGTTGTGACGGTTTTTCCTTCTCCAAAAGGAGTTGGGTTAACACTTGTTACAAGAATAAGGAAACCTTGCTTTGAATCCGACGCATTTTTCATTCGATCCCAAGAAATTTTTGCAACAGAGGGACCTTGTAAAATCAGGTCACTGTGAGCCAATCCTAACTTGTCAGCCACTTCTTGAATTGGTCTCAAATTAGCGGCGCGAGCGATATCCAAGTCACTATCCATCACCTATTGGGCCGAAGATGGCGACTTGAAACCTTCATTTCCGACAATTCCGAGGATGGGATAATGTCAGGGCCGGCATACTGGGGTATAGCCGGTTTTCCAATCTCCCATTCACTCACTCCACAATTATTCAAAATTGTAGGAGAATATGTTGGAATTTCTAGTCCACAATGTGTATTTATTGAGGCGAATTCAATTGATGAATTTCTTAAGAATATAGAGCACCTTAATGGAGATATTTGGATTAGTTGTACTGCACCTTTGAAACATTCCCCCCAAGAGAGATTGGGCGTTTCAGGGCCGGAGGGAATCAATGCAATTAATCAACTGAAAAGATCTGATGGGGAATGGTCTGGGACAAGTACTGATGGCTTAGGTTTTGTTGCCGCTTGCCGACACATTGGCTTTGAACCTAAAGGAAGTATTCTGAAAATGCGAGGAGGGGGTTCTGCTGCTCGTTCTATTGCTGCGTCTTGGGCCAGAGAGGGGGGGTCAATTATTCCAATAGAAGGTCGTAGAACACTACTCAACGGCCCTTGGGATTCTGTAATTATCGAAGATGGTGAGGCTGACCTAGCAATAGATCTCGATACTGCAGCTGGAGGAGGAGATTCAGGATTCCTCTCCGCCAAAGAACAAGTCACCATTTCCTACGACGAAGATGCAACCAAGGATGACTTTGCAGTAATCATGGTTGTGGCTCAGCACCTAGAGGCTTGGAAACAACTTTTTGTGCCAGATCAAGAATCTAAATTACCATCACTGGAGTCTGTCTTGAGAGATCTATTCCAATAGAAAATCAATATCCCAATACTTAGCCACCAATAAATTACAGTACCAGGGCCGGCTTTCATTTCAGCGTCGAATTTTATGAATGATTCATATCCTTTCTCACCTATAATAGGAGGATTATCAATTACTTGTTGACGGTCTTCTTCTGATAATAAGCCAAGGTCATAACCCTGTGAACTATAATAAAAATTAAGATTAAAAAATTCCAGATCTATTCCAGAATTTGAAGAATGGTGGGCAAATTGATCAATTGATACTTCGTCATTACTAGCTGAATCAAAACCACCTGTTGATGACTCTCCATCTTGACTCAATCCAAAATCATCAATTGCCGACATGGGGACTTGAAAAAGTATAGATAACCCGAGAATGAACCATACCACAATTGAAACCCTATTCCAAATCCGGCTTGATTTCCTAACTGATTCAACTATAGACAATCCAATGAAGAAAATAATGATGGTAATGAGTGTTCGAATAACATCTAAAGTTGATGACTCCTCTTCAGTTAAAGAATTTTCAACATTAGTTTCTTGTTGATCTTCATCTGTCATTTCTTGATTAGAAATAATTTCTCTATTTCTCCAATATTGGAGGAGTGGTGTGGCATTTTCTAAGGAAACTGAAATCGACTCCTGGGATGAATCAATTGTATATTCAACTACAATACTGGGCTCTCTTTCAATACCTTCTATATATGTCCCTCGTCCATTGATCTCAAACCAAGAAGAAGTCCAAAGACCCATGCTGAGGAATACGAATAATACGGTAATTATCAACACTTTATTACGCTGGTTTTGACTAATCATCAATCACTCATTCCGTCTTTGGGATAATGCAGATGCCCCCAAAAGTGCTAGAGTCGAGAGCATACTTACTGCTGGGACAAAGAGGCCTGATTCCGCTTCCTCTTCACCGACCAGTCCATCCACTTCTCTAGCATCATGTTGTGAGGGAGGGGCAAGACCACCCAAATTGTCTAGGTTAGATGCTTCAGCCTGGGCAGCGCGAGCATCATCACCAACAAGATAATCTATTCCAAATTGCACATTATGGTCGCCAACTCCATCTATTTCTGGACCTACAATCATGTATCCATCTTGCATCCAAGCAGCACCTACAACCATTGATTCGGATGAGTCCCAGAGAGTGGTTAAACAAGCATTTTCCAGCTCAATAACTGGATTCTCAACATTATCACTTAGTAGTTCGTTAAGTGTTTCTATGAATGTAGACATAGTAGACCCTAGGTCTGAGTTTGACCATGCCTCTATCATGGCTTCCGGGCCATCAAGTTCTGTTCCATATTCATCCGAACCATCCGGACAATCTTCTTCTCCATCATTTACCCAGTATGCCGGAATTTCAGTTCCATCATCACACACAAATATGTCATCAGCAGATGAATCATCGTCTTCTTCGTCAACGATTTCATCTTCGACATCGTCCGCAATAGATTCGATTTCCTCCGCAAGTTCCTGAGAAGCCGCCTCGAATGAGGAACTGTCAGTAAATGAGGAGATAATTGATACTGCGGCCATACCAAGTAATCCTGGGGAAAATGGAGGTAGCACTTGTCTGCACTGCACCTCTACATCTGTTCCGACACCTAAATTCACTTCCATTTCTGGATTGAGGCCATTGCATGCAGGGGTTTTTTCGCCAGCATAGAATCTTGTGTCAAAGTCTTCATAGAACGCTCCGGCTGAGGTTACTGTATCGCTTATAGAGAGGTCAAGGATATCTGCTGAAAGGCCTAATTCATCGGTAGGAACTCCTGACAATGAAAAATCATAATTAGCTGAAACTAAGTAATCGCCGCTGACCATACCACATGAATCCCAACAACTATTCAATTCAGCCCCATCATAAGACATGTTCCGAAGTAGACCTATGGGTTCAAGAGTACGCCATTCAGAGGTGATTGAATCAACAGAGAATCCCGATGAGACTTCAAATTCGATATCAGCATCAAATGATTCACCACCTCCTTGAACATCAACTTCTAACTGTAATTCAGATTCTTGATTGGTAGAACCAGTAATACTCATATCACCACCAATATGCTCAAGATTGGTGGTGAGATATTCTGTGTATAAAATGTCGAATACGGCTATTGCATTTTGGGCTGCTCGATAGGAAATATCAATCGATGAATTACCATCTTGCCAACTGGTAATAACTCCTTGATCATTGCGTGAACCATGCCTTAGGGTGATTTCGGTATTGCGTACAATTACTGTATGTATATCCCCATCTCCATCTTGGATTTGTGTAGTTCCATCATCTTCCCATTGTTCAATAAAAAGTAATGTGTTGCCGCTAATGACACTTAGTGCATCAAGGTCGAACTTAGCAATCATTGCAGCCAGTTCTAGATCCTCAAAAAATTGCATCGGGCTAACACCAGTCAACGTTTCTTGGTCATCATCGAGATTCGCCCAATCATAAGTAATACCCCAAATATTAGAGTCCGAAGGTGCTGAGGCTAAGGCAACAGGTGCAACAGAGGTTAGTAATAATATAGAAATAAAGAGTGAAACAGGCCTATTGCTCATAGATTTGCGGAACATGGCTCTTGACTTGAGTGTTATGCCGATAATTCACATTATGGAATATTTTTTCACTCGTTTCAAGATGTTGAACTGTCATGAGAAAACGAACATTAGAGGCATGGTCAATATCCCAAGTAACAACGCCAGGATACCTTTCCCAAGGGATTCCCTCTGGGCCCAAATCCCACCATTGGTCTTCCTTTTGATCTTCAACCATTGCCATCACTTGTGGGAGTGTAAATATATTCAAAGTGGTATGTTACCATGCTTTTTCGGGGGGATCCATTCCCTCTTACTACTTAGAGGTCTGAGAGCCTGAATCAATTTGTGACGAGTTTGTTCAGGTTCAATTACATCGTCAAGCCACCCATTTCGGGCAGCAACATAGGGGTCACCGAACTTTCTTCGATATTCCTCAACAAGTTCTGAATGTGTTGATTGAGGATCTTCTGCCTCTGCTAATTCTGCCCTGTGGATGATATTTACAGCCCCTTCAGCACCCATCACGGCTAATTCTCCTGTAGGCCAAGATATGTTGTAATCTGAGCGAAGGTGTTTGCATGACATGGCAAGATAGGCACCTCCGTATGCCTTTCTAGTTACTACAGTAAGTTTTGGAATTGTGGCTTCAGCATAAGCATAGAGCAATTTAGCGCCATGACGAATAATTCCACCCCACTCTTGCACAGTTCCTGGCAAAAACCCAGGAACATCTACAAATGTGACAACTGGGATATTGAAAGCGTCACAAGTACGTATGAAACGTGCTGCCTTAACTGATGCATCAATATCTAGACAACCTGCTAGTATTTTTGGTTGATTCCCGACAACCCCAATTGACTTCCCATCTAATCTCGCAAATCCTATTACTATATTCTCAGCATATGTCTGGAAGAGTTCTAAGAATCTACCTTCATCTACTACTTCAGTGATTACTTTCCTCATATCATATGGACGGTTTGAATCCGCAGGAACTATTTTGTTTAGTTCCTTACAAGCCCTATCTGGAGAATCCGAACTAGGTAAAAATTCGGGTTCTGCTAGAGTGTGATCTGGGAGATAAGAAAGAATTTCTATTGCAGAAAGAATCGCATCTTCTTCATCTTCTGCAACCATACAGGCAAGTCCTGATCTGCTTGCATGAGCATTTGCTCCACCAAGACTTTCTTGAGTGAGTTCACCTGAAGTGATTTCTGGAATAAAATAAGGTGATCGCATGAACATCTGTCCATGATCATCTGAGAGAATAACGAAGTCAGAAAGGCCAGCTGCTAGAGCACTGACTCCAGAAACTGTTCCTAAAATTATTGAAAAAATTGGAACTCGACCAGAACAGGCGACCAAAATATCGAGTAATTCTCCTGTGGCTCCTAAAGATGGGACTCCATCATGCACCCTCTGCCCGTCTCCATCCCAAATACCAATTAGTGGTAATTGTGATTTTTCGGCAAATTCGGCGACCTTTGCAATCTTCCTAGCATGCATTTCACCCATAGTTCCATCAAAAATTGCATAATCTTGAGAAAAACATACTACTCTTCTGCCATCTATCTTTCCATGACCCGCTACAACACCGTCTCCAAATGGTCGATGTAAATGCATGTTGAAGTCGCCTGATCGATGTTGAACAAAGGCATCAACCTCGATGAATGAATCAGAATCAAGAAGCATTGAGATACGTTCTCGAGCGGTCTGACGACCTGATTTTCGTAGATTTTGCATACTTATCCGGTCGGCTGCATTGAGTGCTTCTTGACGCATTGCATCGAGATTATCCGAATCCGAAGAGCCCGCCATTATCTACTCCAAATGACAAACGGTTATTCATAGAAGCGGCCAAAACGACTCAAACTACGAATCCTTGCCAAGC
>MDTA01075937.1_pt1 | contig 23562 bp, 18 predicted proteins | sample 811151 | NCBI WGS metagenome assembly MDTA01 (sample SAMN05326648, study PRJNA326480) | marine metagenome | isolation source: seawater | place: Indian Ocean: South | collected 2010
GCGGCCGCCCGCACACTGCCATCAGGGCCGCTGAACGACGGTTCCGGACAACGCCTCTCGAAAGCCCTGACTGCCGCGCAGTATACGGCAGGAAAAAAAGTGGTGAAAAATTATTCACGGGGTCCGGAATGGCCTTATACTCGGCCGGCCCCCATCCCCCCCCCAGAAATCGGAATAGCCTTGCTACATATGTCGCAATACCCTATAGTGCTACTATTGTGGCACGGGGGCGTGCTTGCAGGTAGTCCGCGTTCCGAACGCTTCCGGCTATGTGTGCTCAAATTTGAGCAATCGCATGAAAGGAATGTGCTATGCTATTGATAAGATGGATTTTCGGCATGCCCATGGCTGCGCTCATCACGGCGGGCCTGTTTTTCATGATGGCCCAGCTCATCCGGGACCGGAACGAACCGCTGCCCCCGTCCCGGCCGGATGTGAAAGTCCAGATCACGGCACAGAAATCTGATACGGAAATCAAAGAAATCAAACCACCGACCGAGGTTCTTAAGCAAAAACCTCCGGAAACCGATTTCGATTTCCCCCCGACGGACAGAACCCGAGGCCCAAGGGTCGACCCGGAACCTTTCGAGATCGACCGCACCCCGCCGACCGAGGGCGGCGTTATGGCAGGCCCGACCATCATCGTGCCGCCGCCCTACCCCGAAAGCTGCCGCTCGCGCGGAATCGAAGGGGTCGTGATCGTCGAATTCGACATCACCCCGCAGGGCAGCGTAACAAACCCACGTATCGTCCAGGCGCCCCATGGCTGTTTCCGGCGGACCATCCTGAAGGCTGTCTCCGGCTGGAAATATCCGCCCGCCGCCAATGGCGGCATGCGCTATGGCGTTATGGAGCGCTTCAATTTTCAGCTTGAAGGATAAATGTTTAGGGGCCGCCCACCTGTTGAAAAGTTCATGGCGCGAGCGGCCCCGATCCGGCGTTTTGCCCTAGCGGCGTAAGACCAACACAGTACATATTGTGCAGCTAACATGCCGACAGCGCTAAATATCGCGAATCTGTGTATTCAGCGATAAGGGGAGAGCCCAGACGCTGTTAGGCGCGAAGCGGGCAGGTGCGCGGATGCGGCGATACGCAAAGTTCTTGATGGCGGGTTCGATCCTGTCGGGGGCGCTCGGCCTTTCCGGGATCGCCGGACCGTCACGCGCCTTCGCCCAAAGCACAGCCGACGCCGCGACGCCAGCCACCGGCGTGCTGTCCGTTCTTTCCGGAATTGACCCGCTTGTCGCCGGCGCGGCCGGCGCTGTGGGGCTCGCCGTCGCCGCCGTCATCTGGGCGCTGCGCGTATCCGCCGCGACGCGCCACCAGTCGCTCCACTGGTCGGACACGCTCGCCGAAATGGAGGCGCGGCTTGAAAAAGCCGATTCCGTTTTGTCGGCGCATCCGGGTCTGGTCCTCGTTTGGGAGGACGACACCGATTCCCTGAATTCAGGCTGGGGCGAGCCGAAGATACTCGGCGGCCCGGCGGCCCTCGCCTCGCTCCTGTCCTTTTCCAAAGAGGGCCAGGATTCGAAATCCGCGCCCGTGGACCGGCTCCTCAACGCCATCGGCGCCCTGCCCCTTGAAGATGACGACGCGGAAAAGCCGGAGCCCCTGCGCGACAAGATTAAAAACCTCCGCGCGCACGGCGTCGCTTTTTCAGGCAATGTGGTCACAGCCGACGGACGTTCTATCGAAGTGGACGGCCGCGTCGCCGGCGGACAGGTGGCCCTGTGGATCACCGACCCGGCCGTCAGAATGGCCGAGGACGGCGCGGTTATCGGTGCCTTCCGCGAACGCGCAGTGGACCTTCACGGCGCCCATGCGCTGCTCGAGCGTTCGCCCGTGCCCGCCTGGCGTCGCAACGCCGAGTTGCAGCTTGTCTGGGTGAACCGCGCCTATGCGGATGTTGTCGAGGCGCCGAGCGCCGCCGATGTCATCAAGCAGCAGATCGAACTCGACAACTCCATCAAAAAACTCGCCTCCTCCGCCGCGACCGAGCGCAAGGCGAATGAAGGCCGCGCCGTCATCAATTCACGCGGCGAACGCCGCGTCTTTAGAATCGTCGAAACCCCCCTGCATGGCTCCGGCGATGCGGCGCTTGGCGGCGTCGCCATCGACATCACCGAACAGGACAAGGCCAAGAGCGATCTGAAGCAACAGATCGAGGCGAACCAGCGCACGCTCGACCAGATTCAGACCGCCGTTGCGATCTTCGGCGCCAGCCAGAACCTTATCTATTACAACCGCGCCTTTCAGGAATTGTGGTCGCTTGACGACGCCGAGCTGTCGGGCCGCGTCTATCACGGCGAAGTGCTCGACCAGTTGCGCATGAAGGGCCGCCTGCCCGAACCTTCCGACTATGACGAATGGAAGGAGAAACAGCTTGCTCTTTACACGGAAGGTCTCGCAGAACCCGGCGCCGAGCGTCTCGGCGGCGCACCCGACGAAATCTGGCGCCTCCCCGACGGACGCACCATCCGTGTGGGGCGCATGCGCCATCCGCTTGGCGGCGTCATGCTCGCCTTTGAAGACATTACCGAGAAAATTTCCCTTGAGGCGCAGTTCAACACCCAGATCAAGGTGCAGAAAGCGACCCTCAACAATCTCGCCGAGGGCGTCGCGGTGTTTGGCGGCGACGGAAAATTACGCCTTTACAACAAGGCGTTTCAGAAATTGTGGCGTCTCGATGCGCGCCATCTCGACGCCGAGCCCCATATCGACGCCATTCTCGGCGGGCTGAAAAAGCTTGCGCGCGAGGCCGACGCCTCCTTCGACGCCCTGCGCCGCTCGATCGTGTCGAAGGCCCATGAAGACCGTCAGACTTACGAGTTCCGCGAGATCCGCCTTGCGGACGGGCGCACCATTGCAATCGGCGCCGAGCCCCTGCCCGACGGCGCGACGCTCGCCCATTTCCTCGACGTCACGGATTCGAAAGAGCGCGAGAAAGAACTGAAAGAGCGCAACGCAATTCTCGAAAACGCCGACCGGCTGAAATCGAAATTCGTCGATCACGTGTCCTATCAATTGCGCACGCCGCTATCGACGATCATCGGCTTTTCGGAAATGCTGGACGGCCAGATGTTCGGCGTCCTGAACGACCGCCAGAAGGATTATATCGCCTCGATCCTCTCGGCGTCCTATCACTTGCGAGACCTTATCAACGACATTATCGATCTCGCCGCCATCGACGCGGGCCAGCTCGATGTCAATTTCAAGAAAACCGATATCCGCAAGCTGCTGGAAAGCGCCGCGACCTTCGCAGCGCTGAAAGCCGAAGACACGCAGGTCACGCTGAAAGTCGATTGTCCGAAGGATATCGGCGAAGCCGAGCTCGACGAAAAACGCATCAAGCAGGTCCTGTTCAATCTTCTCTCCAACGCCTTCGCCTATACCGGGCCCGGCGGCGCCGTCACCATCGGCGCCAAGCGCGTGGGCAAGGCGGTGAAGATCTGGATTTCCGACACCGGGCGAGGCCTGTCGCCCACGGATCAGGCGCGCGCTTTCGACGCCTTTGAAAGCCGCGGGCCGTCCGCCGGCGCCGGGCTCGGCCTCGCCCTGGTCGAACGCTTCGTGAAGCTCCATCATGGCTGGGTCCGCATGGACGCCGAAGAAGGCAAAGGCGCGACCATCACCTGCTTCATTCCCGAGCCGGTCCCGGCCACTGAGGCGGCCGCGCCGGGTGAAGGCCCGGAAGGCCAGCAGCAGGACGAGGAAAAGCCCAAAAAGGCGCCGGCGCGAAAACGCGCCAAGGCTCGCAGCAAAGGCGATGCGGCGGCCCGCCAGGCCGCGGAATAAGGCTACTCGCCCCAAACTTTTTCACCGCCGCCTCTTTTTCGCCGCTTCCGAGGCGTTAGAGTGCGCGCCATGTTGGCTGCCCTTCTTCTTTTTCTGGCTGCGCCGGCCGAAACGGTCAGCCCGCGCTATGCGGACTGCGTCAATCTGGTGGAAGCCGATCTTGAACTCGGCCGCATCGCCGCCCAGCAATGGGTAGGCGAAGGCGGCGGCGCAGAGGCGCGCCACTGCCTCTCGATCGCCGATCTGAAAGCCGGGTTCCCCAAGCTCGCGGCCCTGCGCCTCGAAGAGATCTCACAGCGCAAGGACGCCGGCGACGATTATGTGCGCGCGAGGCTTTTGTCTCAGGCGGCGGAGGCCTGGCTCGAAGGCGAGGAACCGGACCGCGCCGAAGACGCGCTGAACCAGGCGCTGGCGCTCGTCCCCGACAGTGCGGAGTTGCAGCTCACCGCCGCGAAAGTCTACGCCGCCCAGAACCGCTGGCAGGAAGTCGTCACCGCGGTTTCAACCGCAGAGGAAGGCGCTTTTGTCAGTGCGGAAACTTATGTCTTGCGCGGCAAGGGACGTCTGATCGTCGGCGATTACGAACGCGCCGCGGACGATGTTGTCGCCGCCCTCACCCTCGATCCCGTCAATGTGGATGCGCTGGTGCTGCGCGGCGATCTCGCCCAGGTGGGAATCAATATCGGCGTCTCTCTTGCGGCGCCCGGCGAAGAATAAACTCTCGCCTTTCCGGCCATTGCGCCTCGACGCGCGCGGAAAATCAGCCCAAAGCCTTCTCCCGGGGGCGGCTTAACCTTTCGTTAAGGATTGTTGCCTCCGATGGGTTAACGACACTTCGGGAAGGGCACGCGCCATGACAAGCGCCTCACTGCACGGCAAATCGGTTCGCGAACTGCAGGATGAGATCGCCCGCAACGCCGGCGCGCCGCGGCCGAAACGCCGCCCCGGCATTTCCAGGGCCGCGCGGCTCAACCTCATCGACATTCTTTCCCGCTGGAGCGGCCCGGGCCTCGCCCTTGTCGCCGGCGTTTCCATCTATCTCGCCATTGTCGCCGGCCGCGCCTATCCGGTGCGCGCGACGGCCTGGGCGCTGATGATGCTGGCGGCGCTGTGGACGGCGCGCCGCCTCAGAAGCGATTTCCGCGCAGGCGGGCGGCTGACCTCGCGGCCTTTCCGCTGGCGCGCGTCTTTCACGGCAAGCCTTGCCGTGCTCGGCGTCGTTCTCGCCTCGGCGCCGATCCTGCTCGCCCCCACAACCGCTCCGGCGGCTTTCGGCGTTCAGATTCTTGCGCTGTCCGTCATCGCCTCTTTCGTGTGTGCGCTGATGTTGTCGGCGCATTTGCCGAGCGCCGCCGCACTCGCCCTGCCCGGCGCGGCTTTCGCGCTCCTCACCGGGCTTCGGGCCGGCGATATGGGTCTTGTCACCGGCGGACTGGCGATTTCGATTCTTAGCATTTCCGGGCTTTATCTCGCCAATCGGTATCTCGAAAAATCTGCCGCGAAGCGCTATCCGCGCACATCCTTGCTCAGACGCGAAGTCGAGCGGCGCGCCAGCCCGGCCGCCACACGCGCGGCGCCGGGCTCACGCATCGCGCAAGGCTGATCGTTGCGCCTCGCGCGCGCCCGGCCCCCAACAGTTTATTAAGAACTATTTAGCGTTTGCAGCATTTGCACAACGAACGCGCCGCATTATCGCTGCAGCGCGATTTCACATGGTTTTCGTTAGACATTTTCAAAGCCTTCACGTTATGAGGGCCACGACTTTCCCATCGCAAAGGAAGCGGTATGCCCGAGGGCTTTATCACCGACACAGACAGCCAGATCCTGGAAGACGTCATCGCCCTGGCCCGGAAGAAAAAAGCGGGCGACATAGACGAAAACGGCGACCTGACGCCGGCCTTCAAGAGCTATCTGGAACAGCTTGTTCTTTACGCCACCGGTGAAGACAAAATCTGGTCGGAGCCGCAATCGCTGCTCGCGCGCGCCTCGGCCGCATGGAAACATGCGCAGAGCCGGAAGCCCGGCGAGAACAAGATTTCCCTGCGCATCGAAGACGGAAAGAACTGGACCGAAAAGCGCATGGTTCTCGACATCGTCACTGACGACAAACCGTTCCTTGTGGATTCCATTTCCGCTGCGCTGTCCGATCACGGCAAGCCGGTGAGTTTTTTCTCCAACGCCGTTATCGCGGTCGCGCGCGACGAAAAAGGAAAGCGCGATCCGGACGCGCCTCACGCCGTCTTACGTGAATCCATGATCCATGTGGAAATGGATCCGCCGGTGATGGAAAACGAAATCGAGGCGCTGGAAGACGAACTCAACGCAGTGTTGAGCGATGTCGCCATCGCCGTTGAGGATTGGGAGCCCATGCGCGCGCGCCTCGGCGCCTGCATTGCGCAACTGGAGCGCTCGCGCCTGCCCGGCGTCAAACCCGATGAACAGCGCGAGTCCGTGCAATTTCTGAAATGGCTGTGGGACAACCGCTTCGCCTTTCTCGGCGTGCGCCATTTCGACAAGGTGGGCGAAGGCGACGATCTTCAGCTTGAAGTCGACACTGCGAAAGATCTCGGGATCTTGCGCACGCCTGGCCGCAGCGTCCTGATGTCGACCTTCCAGCCGGACGGCAAGCTGTCGCCGGCGGTCGCGTCCTTCCTCGCCTCGAAGGAACCGATTCTCGTCGCCAAATCGAGCACGAAATCGCTCGTCCATCGCCGCGTCTATATGGACTATGTGGCGGTCAAGAATTTCGCTCCCGACGGAACGGCGATCGGCGAAGAACTGTTTGTGGGGCTCTTCACAGCCGAAGCCTATAACCGCCCCGCTTCCGACATACCGCTGGTCCGCGCCAAGGTGGACGCCGTACTCGAACGCACCGCCTTTGCGCCGGGGGGCCATAACGAAAAAGCCCTGGTCAATATTCTGGAGTCCTGTCCGCGCGACGAGTTGTTCCAGGTCGACGTGGAAACGCTCACGGAAACCGCGCTTGGCATTCTGCGTCTTTACAAGCGCCCGCGCGTGAAACTGTTCCTGCGCCGCGACCGGTTCGACCGTTTCGTGTCCGCCATGCTGTTCGTGCCGCGCGACCGCTTCAACTCCGACATTCGCGAACGGGTCGCGCAATTGCTGGCCGAAACATTTGACGGCCGCGTCCAGTCCTTCACGCCGTTTTTCGGAGACGCCTCGCTTGTGCGCGTGCATTACATCATCGGCATCAAGCCGGGCGCGCCGGAAGGCCCCGGCCTTGCCGAACTCACCGCACAGGTGCGCCAGATTTGCCGCAACTGGAATGACGGCCTTCTCGACGCCATGCGAGAAGCCCATGACGGCGTAACGCCGGCGGCGCTTTACGCAAAATATGAAAAGGCGTTCGACGCGGGTTATCGCGAACGCACGCCACCTTCAGAAACGCTTTCGGACATCGCCGCGCTGGAAAAGCTCGAAGACGCCTCCATGGTGGTCCGCGCTTATCGCAAGGGCGGCGACGACGAAAAGGCCGTACGCATCAAGATCTACAAGCGTGGCGAGCCGATGACGCTCTCCAAGCTTATTCCGACGATCGAAAACCTCGGCCTCAGCGTCTTTCAGGAAGCGAGCCACCAGGTTTCTCCCTTTGGCAATGGCAATGATTGCTGCTGGATCCATGATTTCAGCACCCAGCAGTCTAGCGGCCAGCCCGTCGCCCTCGATGAAGTCAAAGAGGCTTTCGAGGAAACGATTCTCGCTGTTCTCGAAAGCCGCACCGAAGATGACGGGTTCAACGAACTCGTGCTCACGGCCGGCGTCAACTGGCGCGAAGCCTGGCTCCTGCGCGCAGCGGCGAAACATCACCTGCAGGCGGGTTTCGCCTACTCGCTGACCTATATTCAGGAGGCGCTCGCCAACCACCCGGCGATTGCGCGCCTGTTGATCGCCGCTTTTCATGCGCGGTTCAATCCGGACGGCCCCGCCGACGCCGATGCGCGCATCAAGGATGTTGAAAGCGCCGACGGCGCCATTGAAGAAGCGCTCAACGACGTCTCTAGTCTCGACGAAGACCGCATCATCCGCCGTTACCGCACCCTTTTTGCGGCGATCACCCGCACCAATTACTACCAGCGCCTGCCCGACGGGTCGGTCAAATCCTACATCTCCTTCAAGGTGGACAGTTCCAAGATCGCGGAAATTCCAGACCCCAAACCCTATCGCGAAATTTTCGTTTCGGGTCCGCGCGTCGACGGCGTTCATTTGCGTTTCGGGCCGGTCGCGCGCGGCGGGCTTCGCTGGTCCGACCGTCGCGAAGATTTCCGCACCGAAGTCCTCGGTCTTGTAAAAGCGCAACGCGTGAAGAATGCGGTGATCGTGCCCACGGGCTCCAAGGGCGGTTTCTATCCGAAACAATTGCCGGCGGGCGGCGATCGCGCCGCGATTTACGAAGAGGGCCTCGAAGCCTACAAAGTCTTCATCCGCGGCCTCCTCGATCTCACCGACAATATCGTCTCCGGCGAGCCGAAAACGCCGCCGCGCGTGGTGCGCTGGGACGACCCCGACCCTTATCTCGTGGTCGCCGCCGACAAGGGCACCGCAACCTTCTCCGATACGGCGAACGCGATTTCCGAGGAATACGGCTTCTGGCTCGGCGACGCTTTCGCCTCGGGCGGTTCGGCCGGTTATGACCACAAAGCCATGGGCATCACCGCCCGCGGCGCCTGGGAGGCCGTGAAGCGACACTTCCGCGAAATGGGCAAGGACATCCAGACCGAACCCTTTACAGCAGCGGGCGTCGGCGACATGTCGGGCGATGTTTTCGGCAATGGCATGCTGTTGTCGCAGCAGACAAAGCTTGTGGCCGCGTTCGACCATCGCGACATTTTCATCGATCCCAATCCCGATCCCGCGAAAAGCTGGGCAGAGCGCAAGCGCCTCTTCGACCTGCCGCGTTCTTCCTGGGCCGACTATGACAAGAAACTGATTTCCAAAGGCGGCGGCGTTTTCTCGCGCACGGCGAAGTCGATTGCGCTGACGCCGGAAATCAAGACGCTGCTCGACATTACCGAAAAAGAGCTGACGCCAAACGAACTGATCCGCGCGATCCTGAAAGCGCCGGTGGAGCTGTTCTGGCTCGGCGGCATCGGCACCTATTTCAAGGCCGAGGATGAAGAAAACTGGCGCGTGGGCGACCGGGCGAATGACGCCATCCGGATCGACGCCACTGAAATGCGCATGAGCGTTGTGGGCGAAGGCGCCAATCTCGGCCTGACGCAACTGGCGCGGATTGAATATGCGCAGAATGGCGGACGCCTCAACACCGACGCCATCGACAACTCCGCCGGCGTCGATTCATCCGACCACGAAGTGAATATCAAGATCCTGTTGTCCAAAGCCATTGAAAATGGCGAACTGACGTCAGAAGAACGCAATCCGCTCCTCGCCTCCATGACCGAAGACGTGGCCGAACATGTCCTGCGTCACAATTACGACCAGACGCGCGCCATCACCCAGATGGAAATAACGGCGCCTGGCGATCTCGATGTTTATGCGCGTTTTATGACCACGCTGGAGCGCGAAGGCCGGCTCGACCGGGCTATCGAACATCTTCCCGATCAGGAACGACTCGCCGTCATGCGCCAGCAGGGCCTCGGACCGACGCGGCCCGAACTCGCCGTAATGCTCGCCTATGCGAAAATGTGGCTGTTCGACGAGTTGACCCAATCGGACAGCATGGACGATCCCTTGTTCGAGCGCGAACTGGTCGCTTATTTCCCGGACCCGCTGCATCAGTTCGGCCGATCCATCATCACTCACCAGTTGCGTCGTGAGATTATCGCGACGCGGCTTTCCAATGAGATTGTCGACACTTGCGGCGTTTCCTTCGTGCAGCGCGCAGCGGAGACGAGCGGCGTCGACTTCGCCGTCATCACGCTCGCCTATGAAGCGGTGCGGCGGATTTTCAATCTCAACGCATTTGCAGCGAGCGTGGATGCGCTCGACAACAAGGCGCCGGCTTCGCTGCAGACGGGTCTTTATCTCGAAGCCTCACGGCTGTTGCGCGATCAGACCTTCCATCTTCTCGGCGACATCGAGGCGAAAGAAAAACTGGCGCGCAATGGACTCAACGCCGTCGTCGACCAATATGAGAGCGCCGTCGCGGAGTTCAAAACCGCCCTGCCCGACATTCTGCCCGAGGAAGCGGCCGCAGCGCTGGAAGAACGCCGCCAGGACTGGGTCGAGAGCGCTGCGCCGGAGGATATCGCCCGTGAGGCGGCGGCCATCCCGGCGCTCGAATTCGCCTTCGACATCGTCAATCTCGCGGCCGAAACCGGCTGGTCAAACCCCGGCGTGGGCGGCGTCTTTTTCGCCGTGGGCCGGATGTTCAATATCGACGCCATGCGCGACAAGGCGCGGGCCGAACCGCCCGCCGATCATTTCGACCGCATCGCGCTGCGCCAGATCATCGAAGACCTGACCACGCGTCAGCGCATCTTGACGTCGCGCATCGTGACAGCGGCCGGCGCCGAACCCAAGGGCGCGCCCTCGAAGTGGATCGACAAAGTCGTCGAAAAATGGGCGATGTCGGCGGAAGACGCCATCGCGCTATATGAAGAATCGACGGCCGCGCTGGATCTTTCCGGCCCGGTCAGCGTCGGCAAATTCGCCCTCTTCACTCGCCGGCTCGACGAGCTCGCGGCGGATACGGCGCGATAAATTTAATGCCGGAAATGCCGGGCGCCGGTGAAGACCATGGCGAGCCCGGCCTCATCCGCCGCCTTGATGACATCATCGTCGCGCATGGACCCGCCCGGCTGAATGACCGCCGTTGCGCCCGCTTCCGCCGCGGCGAGCAATCCGTCCGGAAACGGGAAAAACGCGTCCGAGGCGACGACCGAGCCTTTGGCGAGGCTTTCGCTGGCGCCGGACGCCGTCGCCGCGTCTTCCGCCTTGCGCGCGGCGATGCGCGATGAATCGAGGCGGCTCATCTGTCCCGCGCCAACACCGACCGTCGCGCCGTCTTTTGCGTAAACGATGGCGTTCGACTTCACATGTTTCGCCACCTTGAACGCAAACAGCATGTCGGAAAGTTCCTGTGCGGATGGCGCACGCTTGGTGACGACTTTCAAGTCGTCCTGCGGCACGACCTTTGAATCGCGCGACTGCAAGAGGAAGCCGCCCGCCAAAGGCTTCATGAGAAGGCCCGGCGCTTCCGGCGCGGGCACGCCGCCGGCGATGAGAAGCCGCAAGTTTTTCTTCGCCGCAAAAGCCGCGATGGCCGCGTCGTCGGCGTCCGGCGCAATCACGACTTCGGTGAAGGTTTCGATAATCTTTTCGGCGACGGGGCCGGTGAGTTTCTGATTGAGCGCAACAATGCCGCCGAAGGCCGAGACCGGATCGCATCTGAGCGCCGCAAGATAAGCCTCCAGCATGTCATCCGCCGTCGCGACGCCGCAGGGGTTCGCATGCTTGATGATGGCGACGGCGGGCTTTTCGCTTCCGAATTCGCCGATCAGTTCATAGGCAGCGTCGGTATCGTTCAGATTGTTGTAGGATAGCTCCTTGCCCTGAAGCTGCTTCGCCGTGGCGACGCCCGGACGTTTGTCGCCCGTTTTGTAAAAGGCGGCTTCCTGATGCGGGTTTTCGCCATAGCGCAGCACCGCATCGAGCCTGCCCGCCATGGAGAAATCTTTCGGAAATGTCTCCCCAAGCTTTCCGGCAAACCAGCGTGAGATTGCAGAGTCGTAAGCGGCGGTTTTCGAGAACGCTTTCATGGCGAGACGCTTTTTCGTCTCGTCGTTCAGCGCGCCGCTCTGTTCAATTTCGTCGAGCACGGTTTCATAATCCTCGGGGTCGGTGACGACGCCGACAAAGCGATGGTTCTTTGCCGCGGCGCGGATCATCGCCGGTCCGCCAATGTCGATATTCTCGATGCATTCGGCGAAGTCGCCGCCCTTCGCCACGGTTTCCTCAAAAGGATAGAGATTGACCACGAGCAGTTCGATACCGCCAATGCCGTGATCGCTCATGGATTTGAGATGTCCTTCATCGTCGCGCAGCGCCAGGAGGCCGCCATGCACCCGCGGATGCAGCGTCTTGATGCGCCCGTCCATCATTTCCGGAAATTCGGTGATGTCGGAAACATCGGCGACCGCAAGCCCCGCCTCGCGCAGCGCTTTCGCCGTGCCGCCGGTAGAAACGAGATCGACGCCCGAGCCAGCGAGGCGTTTGGCGAAATCCACAATGCCCGTCTTGTCAGAAACGGAAATCAGCGCGCGGCGCACCGGCGTCTTGTCGGTCATCAAAAATACCCCTGTAGCGACAGGCGCCGCCTTAACGCCGGGGCGCTGAGGGAGCAAGGCTAAGGCCGAAAATTACCGATTCGACTGGCCCGGCGTGTGCGCTTCGGCCCCGTTGGCGGCGCTGAATTCCGGCACCAGATGATGAACCGCCTCGTCGAGAACAGGCTGTTCGCCTTTCAAAGCTGCGTCGATCACGTCGGACAGGCGCGGATTGAGCAGCGGCAGGTCGATCATCGCCGGCGAAGCGAGCAAGACCCCCTCGGCCCCGGTTTTCACCAAGGCGTCGGTGTCGAGGAAAATTTCCTCGAACAGTTTTTCACCGGGCCGGAGGCCCGTGAACTTGATTTCGATATCCTTGCCCGGCGTGAGGCCATAGGCCTCGATCATGCGCTTGGCGAAATCGAGGATTTTCACCGGCTCGCCCATATCCAGAACGAAGACGCGGCCGTCATGGGTCACGATGGTGTTCTCCGCCACATCGAGGCTTGCTGCGAGCAGAACAAGCTGGATCGCCTCGCGCGTCGTCATGAAGTAACGGATGATTTCCGGGTGGGTCACCGTCAGCGGCCCGCCCCGTTCGATCTGTCGGGTGAAGAGCGGCGCAACGGAGCCGGTGGAGCCCAGCACATTGCCAAACCGCACAGTCACGAAGCGGGTTTCGTTCTGCGCCACATCGAGCGCCTGCGCATAAAGTTCCGCGATACGCTTTGTGGCGCCCATGAAGCTCGTGGGGTTCACCGCCTTGTCGGTGGAGATGAAGACGACGGACTCGGCTTCATGCTCTATGGCGGCGTCGAAAACGTTTTTCGCGCCCAGCACATTGACGAGCGCGCCGGCGCAGCGGTTCTCTTCGACAATGGGCACATGTTTGAACGCCGCCGCATGAAGCACGACATCGGGTTCGGCGCGATCAAAGACGCGTTTCAGATGCTCAGCGCGGCAGACATCCGTCAGTTCCGATTTGATGATGGCGCCGTGACCGGCTTCTTTCAGCTCAAGATCGATCTGGTACAGGGCGAATTCCGCATTATCCACCAGAGTCAGCCGCGCCGGTTCGAAGGCGGCAAGCTGGCGGCAGAGTTCCGATCCGATGGTGCCGCCTGCGCCGGTGACTAGAACGCTTTTGCCCGCCACCATCTTCTTTGCAGCCTTGAGATCGATTTTGCGCGGGGCGCGCGGAAGGAGATTGGCAAGGTCCACCGTCTGGCCGGGACGAAGACGCGTCCGCTCAGCGCCGAGAAAAGCCCTTACTGTCTCGATAATCCCTGACATTGCCCGCGCCCGTTCCCCCTATCCTTCCATTTATGCACATCGCTACGCGTTGCGCCAGTCATCGGGAGCAAGTCACCGGAAGCCTAAACCGCGTCGAGCCGCTGCAGCGCCCATTTCACGTTGAGGGCCGTCTCTTCGCGCCGGTCGAAAGCGGCGGCGCGGATGACAATCTGCTCACACGCAGCCGGCGCGCCGCCCGTCCCGCAATAAACACTCTTGTCGAGAAGAAGCTCTGGACAACTGGACTTGAACCGCCATCCTTCCTTGTTGGGCAGGAGCAGGATGACCGATTTTTTATCGCGCGCCAGCGACGCGCGAATGCCGGGATCGAGATGAAAACGCCAGACCGCGGAATCGATTTCGCGGGGACTTGCGCCCGCCAACAGCTCCTCACCGCGCAGATCGGCGCCGTTGGAAGCGAGGAAAAGGCGTCGCAGATAGGAGGCGCCTTCCGGATTTGGGGTTTCGATGCGGCGTTCGATTTCAAGCAGCCGGCCGGAATTTTCTTCGCCGCGGCGATGCGCGACTTCGCCGAAGACCGGCGGCGCCTCGGTGAAAGACAGCGCCGTATGAGCGCTGCGCTGTTCGAGCGCCTTGCGCCAGTCGGCGCCGCGATGGGCGCCATTGCCGCAATTGACGAAAATGCGGCTGCGTCCCGATGAGAAGTGCAGCGAGCCTGTGCTCTTGAAATTTGCGCCGCTGTCATCGGCCGTGTCGGCGATCAGGAGCGCGCGGGCGCCGGTGAGTTTATGATAACCGGAATGGCGTGCAAAATCCGCCGGCCCCAGATCCGCCGCCGCACTGTTCTGCACCGCGATGATCGCTTTTGAATCGTCTTCATAACCGCCATTGAAAACCGCGAGCTTGCCGTCGGGACAGCGGAAGAACATCGCCATGGCGCTCGCCCGCTGCACCTGGTGACGCAAAAAACCCGGCGGCTGAAAACCGCGCGTTTCAATCGCCTTGATCAGCGCCTGCAAGCGCAAGGCGAGCTTTAACTGGCGCGACGGATTGCGGCTCACATGACCGCCATCGGGACGCAATTGCAGCCGCAATTCGCGGCGCGCCATTTCAAGGCCACGCTCGGCGGGGCCTTCGCAGCCCGGCAGGGAATAGCCGGCGATGCCGAGCCCGAGCGCAGTCATCAGCCGGTCGAACCCGGTGCCCGCGCGATGCGCCGAGCGGGCCAGATGGCGCGTCTGGCGGGCCATGCAGGCGAGCACCCGGCTGCGCCACAGGGCGTCGGTTCCCGAAAGGATCAAGGGGTGGTGAGAGCAAAGCTCCACCAGCCGCTCCGCGGTGAAATAAGGGTCCCAGCTTTCCGCCGCCCAGCGTTCGTGCCGGTCTAGCCAGGTTTTCATCAAGAGCCGCGCCGGCGCCTTGCCGTCATCGCCGAGCGCAGAAAGATGACGCAGCCAGGAAAACTCCTGAAGCCAGGCGAACAAGGCGCCATCGGGCTCCGCGAGGTCCCAGAGTTTTTCGAGTTCGCCTTCGCAATCGACGCTTTCATCGCCCACCGCGATGCGCCCGCGCGACAAGGCGAGCGCAATAGTCTTGTCAGGCGCATAAGGGTCTTCAGGCTGGAACAACAGCCGGTCCGGGGCCGGCCCTTTCAACTGCGCCTGATAAAAGGGGCTTTCCCCCCAGGCGCGGCGCATGCGCGCAATGACGTCGCGGGATGCTTTTCCTGAATGCCGTTGCGCCCGCGCCATCGCCTCTACGCTCCCGGGCGCAGGGCGGCGATGTTCGCCGCATAGTTTTTCTCGCCGCCGCGGAAGACGGCGGAACCCGCCACCAGCACATCGGCGCCCGCCTCGATCGCCAGCGGCGCCGTTTGCGGATCGACGCCGCCGTCGACTTCCAGGTGAATGGTCTTGCCCGAGGCGTCGATCAGCTTACGGACGGCTTCGATCTTTTTGAGCTGCGAGGTAATGAATTTCTGCCCTCCGAAGCCGGGATTGACCGACATGACGAGGACGAGATCGAGGTCCTCGATCACCGCTTCGATGGCGCTCGCCGGGGTCGCCGGATTGAGCGCAGCGCCGGCTTTCACCCCGGCCCCCTTGATGCGCTGAAGGGTGCGATGAAGATGCGGGCCCGCCTCCGGGTGGACGGTGAGAATATTCGCCCCAGCCGCTGCGAAATCGTCGATATAGGCGTCCACGGGCGAGATCATCAGATGCACGTCAAACGGCAGGTCGGTTGCGCCGCGGATCGCCTTCACCACAATGGGGCCGATAGTGAGATTGGGCACAAAATGGCCGTCCATCACATCCACATGGATGAAATCCGCCCCCGCATCGGCGACGGCGGCGACTTCCGCCCCGAGACGGGCGAAATCGGCGGACAGTATGGAGGGGGCGATCAGGACGCGGCTCATGGATTTCAGGTATCGTGATGCGGCTCAAACGCGCAATAAGCCCGGGACCGAAATCAGCCTTGCTGTGCATAAATTTCCGCAAAGAAAAACCCCGCCTTATGGCGGGGTTTTCAGGGGGGTGGGTGCGTGAAGAGCGTCAGGATCGAACGCTTCGGGGGAAGTCCGAGGGGGGGGGCGAGAGCGCCAACCTAACGAGAATATTTCTAGGCGCGGAATGGGGCAAAAGTAAGACATTGCCGCCTTAATTTGCCTCAAATTATTGTTTTTATTGGTTAATTTTCGTTATCCCTAACCGGGGCCGGCTTGGTTTTAACCTTTACTGGCCGGAACGCCAGGCGACTTTTCCACATGCCGAAAAGCGTTGCGCCGGCAAGCGCCGCGCCGGAGAGAAGACCGCCGATCCATTCCACATCATAAAGGCCGATGCCGGCTAGCGCGAAGAGCGCCAGCCCCAGAAGCGCCGCCAGAAACCGCAAAGGCGAAGAAAACGTCCGGCCCACGGCGCGGGCCGCCCCTGAGGCCGTGGAAGCCGCCGCCCGGGCGGTTTTGATGGCGCCCGTTGTGACAGCGTCCGCCACGTTCCGCGCGCCGATAAGCTTTACAAGCCAGGCCAGCGATCCGGCCGCCGCCGCCAGCAGCGCCCATTTCTTCGCGCTCATGGGCGCCTTGTCCTGATCCGCGTGATCGACGGCGTGGGTGATGACCGGCGCCTCCACAGCAATCGTCGCAGGCGTCGCCACGGGATCGATATCGCTGGCGCCGGCGGGCGACAGGGCGGCAGCCGCCGCCGTTACAGAAGCAGCGGCAAGCAGCCCCGCCTTCATCTTCTTGAAATTCGTCATATTGTCCTCGTCCCTCCAGAACGGTTTGTTTGTGGAAATGGGAACGCAGCGCGGTGTTTTCAACAGGCCTCGCGGAAGGGTTGCGTTTCCCTTGGCGCCGCGTTCTCCATGGCCCCCTCCGGCATCATAACAGCAAAGGGAGAAAAGCATGCAAAAGCGCCGCCTCGGCCGCACGGATCTCGACGTTCCTGTTCTTTGCCTGGGAACCATGATGTATGGCGACCAGATCGCCGAAGCGGACGCGGTCTTGCAAATGGACGCCTGTAGCGACCACGGGATCAATTTCTTCGACACCGCCGAAATGTACACCGTGCCGCCCAAGCCGGAGACGCAAGGCGAATCCGAGCGCATTGTCGGGCGCTGGATCGCGTCGCGAAAAGCGCGGGATAAAGTTATTCTCGCCACCAAGGTCGCAGGCCGTTCGCCTGCTGCTTACATGCGCCCCGACGGGGGCGAGACGCGGCTAACTCCAGATCAAATTCGCTTCGCTGTGGAACGCAGCCTCAAAAATCTGCAGACGGATTATATCGATCTCTATCAGATTCACTGGCCTGACAGGCAGGTTCCGCTGTTTGGCTCCTTACGAACAGGCTACACGCATTACGAAGATAAAGGCGTTCCAATCGACGAGACTCTCGGCGCGCTGGGCGAACTCGTGACCGAAGGCAAGGTGCGTCACATAGGGCTTTCCAATGAAACGCCTTATGGCGTCATGCAGTTTTTGAATGCGGCGGAAAGAGGCGGCCTCCCCCGCGTCGCTTCCATCCAGAACGCCTATAATCTGTTGAACCGCGTCTTCGAAGCGGGTCTTGCAGAGATGGCGATTGAGGAAGATGTGGGCCTTCTCGCCTATTCGCCTATCGCGCAAGGCGCCCTCACGGGCAAATACCTCGACGGCGGCAATCCGCCGGGCTCGCGCAAGGCGCTGTTTGACCGGCTGCAACGTTACGAAACGCCGGGCGCGGACGACGCCATCCGCGGGTATCTGGCGATTGCCCAACAATTCGGCGCCGATCCCGCCGCCTTCGCCATGCAGTTCGTGACGACAAGATCCTTCGTGACCTCGAACATCTTCGGCGCGCGCAATATGGAACAACTGGAGACGATTTTCTCATCGCTCGAGATCGACTGGACCGAGGAGATGGAAAAGTCCGTGAATGAACTTCACGGCCGCATCCAGAACCCTTGCCCCTGATCATTCCCGGCGGCCTGAATACCAGTCCGCCGGCCGCGCATTAAATATTACCGACGCCGACAGCTAAGAGGCGCCGGTCGCACTCTTCTTTTTCGGATCGTAAAACGGTTTTTCGACGACCCTGGCGACGCGTGTCTCGCCGGACGCCTTGACGTCAAACTCCGTTCCGAGCGCCGCATGTTCCGCGGCAACCAGGGCAAGCGCGATATTCCTGTCGAGCTGCGGCGAGTACACCGCCGACGTCACCTTGCCGACGGTCTCATCGTCTTTATACAACGGCCAGTAAGTGGTGTTCGGCCCCGGCAGCGGCTCGCCTTCAAGAATCAAGCCGACCTGCTTACGGGCGGCGCCTTCCGCCTTGATGCGGCGCAAGGCGTCCTTGCCCACGAAATTCGCCTCCATATCGAGATCGATCAGCCGGCCAAGACCAAGCTCATAAGGATTGGTGTCGATATCCATATCCGCACGATAGGAAAGCAGCGCGCCCTCGATCCGGCGGATCGTCGAGGTGTGCCCGGGCGCAAGACCAAAGGGCTTTCCCGCTTCCATGATACGTTCCCACAATTCATCGCCGCGGGCCCCGTCGCACAAATAAAGTTCATAGCCCAGCTCGCCGGACCAACCCGTGCGGGAAACAACGAGCGGGATGCCGTCGAGTTCGAGTTCGCGCAAATGAAAATAACGCAGTTCCGTAATCTCGTCGCCAAAGAGGGCTTGCATGATCTGTCCGGACTTCGGTCCCTGCAATTGCAGAGGCGAGACGTCCGGCTCGCGGATTGTCACGTCGAGCCCGGCATTCACCGCGACGCCTTGCGCCCAGAAGAGCACATCGCTGTCGGCGAGAGAAAACCAGAAATGATTTTCACCGAGGCGCAACAGGATCGGATCGTTGAGAATCCCGCCTTCGGCATTGGTGAGCAGCACATATTTGCACTGCCCCACTTTCATCTTTGACAGGTCTCGCGGTGTCAAAAGCTGTGTAAAGGCCGCTGCATCGGGCCCCGCAATCTCCACCTGCCGCTCCACCGCGACGTCGCACAGGATCGCGTTTTCCACGAGATTCCAGTAGTTCTGAACCGGGTCGCCGAAATCGCGCGGAATATACATGTGATTGTATACGGAAAAACTCCGGGCGCCCCAGCGTTGCACCGCTTCGAAAAAAGGGGACCGGCGGATCTGTGTGCCGAACCAGATCTGTTCTGTGTCGCTCATGTCGCATTCCTTTCCAGGCTGTTGTTCGCCGTTGCCTGTTGTCTGTTCAGAACACGAAAATCGCTTCGCCATCCCTCCTCATAGTGTAAATCATTGGAATTACGTCTTGTGGCGAACACGAGTTCTTCACCAACAGAAATACCGGCAACAATATTGACATCCTCGCCTAGCAACATTCTTATTTCTGTGGGGAATTGAGGGGGGGGGCTTTGATGGATCGCCGATTTTTTTGCACCGCGCTGCTCGGCGCGGCGACTTCGCCAAAGTTTGCACTTGCGCAGGCTCCAGCAGCGGGCGCTCCTTTCATGACTTATCTTGCGGCCGCAGATATGGCGCTTAGCCTGCTGGACCGAGGAAAAGACGTTACGATCGACTTCTTGCGCGAAAACCGAGTGCTGCTTCACGGCATATATAACTATCTCGAGAAGATCGACCGACAGCTCGTTTCCATTCTGGAAAAGCTGGACTCACTTCCCGATGAGGTCGCCCAGCGTGTGCAAAAGGAATTCGAAGAGCAGCAGGTTAAATCGCTCGCAGGGACAGGACAGACTATATCACAGATTTTCAGCACGCCCGACGCTGTCTCAGGAGACAACCGGTCGGTCGCACTAAATCAGTACACCGCTTTTGCAAACCAGATTAATACCTTAACGAAATATGACGGCGGCTTTTACGCAATTGCCGCCTGCGCTGCTTTCATGACGCGGCTCGGCTTGGGCAAGTTGATGGATTTTGACCATAAGCCGGATGTAACTTGGATTTCCGATGCTATTTCTTGGATGAAAGCCACCAAAAGTAATACGGACAAATCCAGCGTCGTCGGCGTTCGAGCGACCTCCTTAAAGGAAATCCAGAGCTTCCGGAAAGAGTTTTCCGGAAAACTTGGCGCTACTGCTTGGCGGCATGATCTTGGTTGTCATCGTCAACTTATTATGGGGACGCGAAAGGTGTTTCATCGCGAGGTCTGCAGCGGCGGAGGCAGAGAAACTATGGATCACTGCCGCATAGAGTACAAAGACGAGTCTTACGTCGCGCGGAGCACATATTATACGGGCTACATTGCATTCCGTGGACAGCAGACGCAAGATGACACAAACCGCTTGTCATCGTTCAAACAGAATTTTTACCCAACTATCAACGCCAATCTGTCTGTCCGGCAGTCGCCAAACGATCTCTCAAACTGCACGACCAGCGTAGCTGCTGGAAAGTCGGCATTCGAAAGTAAGATCAGCGAACTCGATCTGGCCTCGCGAGTGGCCTCCTATAATGCCGCCACTGACGTGTTCTTGAGCACGGAGAAAACCCTGCTGGTGCTAGACCGGACGTTGAACTTTTTTGAAGGTTACAGGGGGTAGCATGCAATTTCTGCTGGCGGTTTTTCTTTTCTCAAGCGACCCATGCATTGTTTCGCCGGATTCACAAGATCCTGCATCCCTCATCGCCGCCGGTGATTCTTTGTTTGAGTGTCAGGAAGCATTGGCGGATGCGCGAGAAATTGTCAGTAGGGTTCGCACGGAAAACAACAAACGGGAGCGGCACAAGGAATTTCTCGAAAGAACACAAAGTGTGCGAGACTATGTGCGCAGTTCGGATGAACGTCTCGAAAAAGCTTTTGCAGAGTTGAAGAGTAATGAGGATATAAGCCGGATACGAACATATCTGACATTCGCCAGATATGCATATAGCGCATTGAGTTATTTAAAATCTTCTTCGCTGCTTTCGTCATCGGAAAGAGAAGCGTCGCTGGGACGCCAGATCGCGGGCGCCAAATCCGACGGAAGTTCGGCGGAAGACTTGACGGAAGAGCAGCTTCGACGCTCGGTCTACCGCAATATTTATTATCTCCAGAGGGATGCGGAAAAGCCTGCCGAAGAAAGGCTTCCCGCAGATGTTCGCCGTAACCTCATCTACGATTCAATAGCAAACCTTTCGGCTTTAGGGGCTTATGATATTCCTGAAGAGGATCGCACTCTCATCCTGGGCAATTACAATATTCCACTTACGGAAAAAAATGCGCTTGTTGAGATTATCAACAAACTTCAAGAGATTCCTACCAGCTGGTCCGACGCCATATCTCCTGCAACAATGGATAACGCCGAATTCGACAGTCTGAGAACGGACAAGGAATTGCTGGAAGAGGCGCTTCAGCTTTGGTTTGATGAACAGAAGCAATCCGAAGAAGATAATCTGTTTCTGCTCCCAATGGCGGATGTCCATGACTTCGACGAGCAATTTTGCACCGGAAATATTTGCGACTTTTGATCAGGCGTTGCGTCCGGGCGTCTTTAAAAGCCGGGCTTGGCTAGACATTGACGGGTGACCATTAAACCGTGACCGCGACCCCGCGCCGTCTCGCCGCAGCGAGCGCCGTGTTGCGCAAGAGGCAGGCGATGGTCATGGGCCCGACGCCGCCCGGCGCCGGCGTGATGGCGCCGGCGTTTTCTTTTGCGGCGTCGAAATCGACATCGCCCACCAGCCGCTTCTTTCCGTTTTCCTCGATGCGGTTGATGCCCACATCGATGACGATGGCGCCCTTTTTCACCCAGTCGCCTTTGACGAGACGCGGAACGCCCACGGCAGCGCAGAGTATATCCGCCTCACGGCAGACTGAGGCCAGATCTTTAGTGCGCGAATGCGCCATGGTGACGGTGCAATTCTCCGCAAGGAGCAGCATGGAAAGCGGCTTGCCCACGAGAATGGAGCGGCCGACAACCACCGCATGAAGACCCGACAGTTTTTCCGTCACCGTCTTTACAAGAATGACCGAGCCCTGGGGCGTGCATGGAACAAGCCCATCCTTTCCCAGCATCAGCCGGCCCGCATTCGCCTCTGTAAGGCCGTCCACATCCTTGTCAGGGTGGATTTCATTGATGACGCGGTCCGGTGAAATATGGTCCGGCAAGGGCAGTTGAACGAGAATGCCGTCGACCGCTTCATCTTCATTCAACTTGCGAACAAGCGCGACGACCTCGTCCTCGCTCGTCTCTGCGGGAAGTTTGTGTGCGATCGAACGCATGCCCGATTTTTCCGTCGCTGCATGCTTGTTGCGCACATAAATCTGGCTTGCGGGGTCCTCCCCCACCAGAACCACGGCGAGCGCCGGCTGCACGCCCTGTTGCGCCCCGATCTGCGCGACCACGCTCGCGACTTTTTCGCGCAACACGGCGGCGACAGCTTTTCCGTCTATAATGGTTGTCATATCGCCTTCCCCGTCCCCGGTTCGCCGAGTTTTTTGAGCGCCGCCGACAGCGCTTTTTTCTCGGCTTTTACATCAATCGTCTTTAGTCGCGAAGTCTCGCCGGCGGTAACCGTGAGCGCCGATTTCGCCAGGCCGAGCGCCGCGGCAAGCAGCTTTAGAATGGCGGCGTTCGCCTTGCCCTTGTCGGGCGGCGCCGTGACTTTGACAGCGAGACGCGCCTCCCCGTCCGCACCGCGCCAGACACCCTCGATCGAATCCTTTCGCGCGCCCGGACTGGCGCGGACAAACAGCCGCGCGCCATCATCGGTCATCTTGTAGAAAAGAGCCAAGGCCCGCTAAACGCCAATGCGCACCGCAATCCACTGATTCATCTCGCGCAGGAAGTAAACGGCGAGCAGCAAGACGAGCGGCGAAATATCGATTCCGCCGATATAAGGGATCGCCTTGCGGATCGGCCGCAGGGCCGGCTCCGTCAGGGCGGTGACGAAACGCCAGATCATGTCCACGAACTGGTTATGCCGGTTGATGACGTTAAAGCTGATCAGCCACGACATGATCACCGTCACAAAGACGATGAGCGAATATATCGACAGCACAGCGTCGATCAGCGAGAACACCGGCATTGGGATCATGGACTGCAAGGCTCCTCTTCACTCAGCGCCACCGGACTTAAGGGCAGTCGCCGGGCCTTGCAAGTTCAGCCCGAAACTAGGGTGTTTCGGCGGCGTTCACTTCCCGGTCCACCGCCCGCCGGGCGCAGAGGAGCGGACTGGCGATCCCGCCGGCCCGCACGAATCCGACCCCGTCCTTTTCGATAATGAGAAGGGTGATGTCGGCTTCGAAGCCGCCCTCGGGCCGGGTGGAAAAGCCGGCGCCGTCCGCCGCCCAGAGGAGCCGTCCGTCCGCTTCTACGAGATCCGTCTCGCCCTCCCAGCAGCCCGAATAGGCGCAGACCGAAATGACGCCGTCGCGGCGCGCTGTAATCGACATGGGCGTCATCTCACCCTCAGGCCGCGCAGCGCAGCCATCGACGGCGCACCAGACTTCCACATCATTGGCGCAGTCCCATGTGTCAGGCGGAATTTCAGATTTGGAAGAGGACAATATCGCGGCGAGAAGAAATGTCAGCATCAATGACGGCATGACCCGGGACCTTTCCGTGGCGGCTCGCCAAGCTTAGCCCGCGGGCCGCGCCGGGGCCAGTCGCGCTCCCCGGCGGGCCGATTGACAGTCGGGCCCGCGAAGCCGTAATACGCCGCTTCCCAAATGGGGCCTTCCCGGACATTGGAAGCGGCCCCATATTCCCATGGTTCGGGGCCGTAGCTCAGTTGGGAGAGCGCGTCGTTCGCAATGACGAGGTCAGGGGTTCGATTCCCCTCGGCTCCACCATGAGCCGGAAC
>MDTA01175950.1_pt1 | contig 23561 bp, 23 predicted proteins | sample 811151 | NCBI WGS metagenome assembly MDTA01 (sample SAMN05326648, study PRJNA326480) | marine metagenome | isolation source: seawater | place: Indian Ocean: South | collected 2010
AAGATAAATTGATTTTACATTAACTGAAAAAACTTCATCAAATGTTGCTGAAATATCATCAATATCATTACTTGAATTTTTTTGAACTGCTGCACAATGGACTATAGAATCAATCTTTTTCCCATTTAAAGAATTTTTGATTTCTAAAACATTTTCATTTGAGATATTGGATAAATCAATATTAATGTCAGTATGTATCCCTTCAGTTCTATCTATTCCTAAAGCGTTAAAACCACTTTTTTTTAATTGTCTAGAAAGAGCTTCGCCAAGTCCAGAACTTGATCCCGTTATTAAATAGTAATTTTCAGTTTTGCTCACTAAACCATTTTAATAAAGTATCAGTGACTTGCTTGTTAACTGAGTTATTTGCTTCCAGTGTATTGGAAGCATTGTGAGTTGAAAATATTACATTATTGAAATTTTTAAGTGGATTTCCATCTAATAATGGTTCTTTTTCGAATACATCTAGAGCACAACCTGATATTAGTTGTTTATCAAGGGCATAAATTAAATCTTCTTCATTTATAATCTGCCCTCTTGAAACATTTACTATATAAGGTTTTTTTTCTAAATTATTAAAAAACTGTTTGTTAATTAAATGCCTTGTTTCTTTTGTTAAAGAAGCTGTGACTACTAGGATATCAATTGTTTTTTGTAAAAATTCAAGATCTTTCTTTTGTGCTATTGAGTTGTCTGATATATCAGAATATGGATCATAGTAAAATATATTTACGTCAAAAGGTTTTAACAATTTAGCTGTAAATTGTGCGATTCTACCAAATCCTATAAAGCCTAAATTTTTGCTCCTCAATCTTGAACCAATAGGTTTATTCCAGTCGGTATTCATTAACAATTCTTTATGAATATATGGTATTTGTTTTAAAAGCGAACCAATCAAATATATAACGTGCTCTGCTACATCAATATGTAAGTCACCAGGTGTGTTTAGTACTATTGGAATTTTTGTTGAAATGTTTATGTTGTCGGTTCCAACTCCCCATTTAATAATGAGCTCTAAGTTTGGACAACTATTAATTACATCATCATTAATTTCGTCATCACCAACGATTGCAATTTTTGAATTCTGCAAATTTTTTTTCATTTCTTTAGCATCAAATCCTTGTCCTTTTGGAGTTACTAATTTAACTGAATACTCACTGTTTATAATTAATTTTTTTAAATTATCCGCTTCAGAAAAATATCGGGGACAGGTAATAACTATACTCATAAATTTTCCTGGAGAAGTATTTCTGCTATTTTAAAATCACTCTCATTATCAATATCAATATTTTCGGGAAATTTTGTTTCAAACATTTTTGAATCTTTTGAAATTCTATTATTACTTTTTTTAAAACTTTCTTTTGTAAAGATATAAAATCCAGAATTTTCAATATATATAGGTTCTAAATCTTGTGTTTGAACTAGCTCGTCTATAGTATGGTTTACAGGAGTTCCATATGTGTCATATAGCCTCTCTTGAATTTTCGAAACAGTAAAATAATTTCTTCCTTTGTTTAAGTGTTCTTTTAAAGCATTGTCAATAGTTGAAACTTTAAGAAAAGGATTTGTAGTATGAGTTTGAATAATAGAATTATTTTTACAGTCATCTAATGTTGAATCGATAATTTTATTCATTGAAACGTCATTACCCTTTAAATTATCTGGCCTGTATACGAATTTTAAAAAATCAAAATATCTTGTTAACTCTTCTTCAATATATTCATCATCAATATTTACAATAATTTCATCAATATAATCAGAAGAATTTAAAGAAGAAAGAATCCAATAAAATAATGGTTTGCCATTTATTTCTCTAAAGTTTTTATTGTGAACCCTTTGGGATTCTTTTTTAATTGGAACTATTGCTGAAATCATAATTTTGGAGGATAGAAATATAAATCAGTCATTCTATTTTTATTCATATTGTTTTTATATCCTTTAAATGTGCCGAGGTATTGATTTGATCTATACATCAATATACTAATAAAATCATTATTTGGTTGTAAGCTTTCTTTGGATGTTTTTAAATCATACTGAACTCCTCTAAAAAAACCTTTTAAACAATGAAATAAAGTATTTTTAATAATTTTATTATCAGACGTCTTTGTTTTATTTATATTCTTCATTGCTTCAGCTTCTCTTCTGTATCTATTTCTTATAGTTTTATAACTCTCATAATGAAGATGCTCTACCTCAGCCTCTGTACAGTAGTAGATATCCCATCCATTAGCTTTAGCTCTTAAGCCTATATCAATATCTTCAAGTCCAGTTAATTTCTCATCAAATTTATATTTTTCCCATATCTCTTTTCTGTAAGCTGCGTTTCCATTATTTAAAAATACTTCGTTTCTTATTCTTGAATTTCCACTAAACCATGACTTTTGAACAGATGCTTCAGAGTGTCTTGTGTCAGAATGTGGTGATTGACTTCCATAAACTATCCCTACGTTTGGATTTTCAAAAGAATCTACTATTGATTCAAGCCAATAAGTATTTTTTGGAAAACAGTGTGCGCTTAAAGATACTATTAAATTTCCAGATACATTGCTAAAACCTAAATTGAGAGATCTTCCAAAAGTGAATTCGCTTTTTTTTATATGATGCAAAGAAAATTTTTCATTTATTTTTAAATATTTGTTAATTGTTTGTAAGGTACCGTCAGTACTTCCTGAATCTACAAAAACCACTTCATAATTTTTATAAGTTTGATTTAATAGCTTTGGAATTAGAACTTTGAGATTACTATTTTCATTTAAACATCTAATTACTATTGAAACTTTTTTAATCAACTTAATTCAATTGTATACCATGTTTCAAACTTATTTTTTTTAGGTAAATAAATTAAATTTTTTTTGACTGCTTCATCGATATCCTTTAATCCAGCATTACATGGTTCAAGAACGTTTACGTTTAAACCATTCCATCCCCCACGCGATTGGAAAATCCAAAAATATGGAAGTGTTTTGTTGTCATATTTTAAAATAAGTTCATTGTCTTTTCTGTCTTTTACACTTATTTTGCCATCAACTCCGTAAAAATAAATAAAGTCATTCGTACCTTCATTTTTGTTTATAGAAGAAATAAAATTATTTAAATTATTATTTGATGCTATGTTCCCAAATTGTTCATCTACCTTTTGATATGATTCAAATTTAAAATCTATTTTGCTTTGATTAATTGGTAATGCAAGATGAAGTTTAAAAAGAAAAGTATCTAAATTAATTTCATCGAAACTGTAATGCACTGTCAGCTTATTGCTATTGAGATCAAATTCTTTATATACATAAGCATTAGTAAAGTAACCTTTAGTTACAATCGTTAAGCTTGTTTGACTCTTCTTTAAGATTTTCCAATATGACGCCCACAATTCACCGTGATCTGGAGCCTGTCGATTGTTGAACACTTCTACTTTATCATTTGGGAAGAGTTCTTCATAACCACCAATCCATTGAGAATCATAATCAGAATATTGTTCAGGATTAAAATTAAATTTTTTTTCTTCATCAAACCAAACCCACTCAGTATTGTGCTTTTTGTTTATTAGTGAAATTGGTTTACCCCCATAAGATATATCAACAGATAACCTAATGTTTTCATTTTCTAAATTAACTATTTGTGTCATCACTACATCTATCGTTTAAAAAGTCTATGTTTGAAAATGTCAAATTTTTAAATACATAACCATTTCTTTCCAGTTTTACTAATTGACTTTTTAGTGTTCTTAAGTGCTCTTTATAATAAGCTTGAATATTTCTATCACTAAAAAAAGAAGGGTGTTCAATTTTGTGTTCATCAAGAGGTTGGTGTGTTTCTTTAGAATATTGCCAAAAGTTTTCTTCTTTAGTTGTCCTCCCATCAAAACCAGCTAAAAGTATTTGCTTAGAAAGAACGGAAGCTATTGGTAACATGAACTCCGTTAACACATTGCTTGATCTTTTTACTGAAAGTTTTTCGTTAATCAAGACCTCACTCATGTTATGTTTTTCATAATTAAGCCCCACTATAAAATTTTTATCCAGACCCCATATATTAATTAAAATTGGCATTGCATTAATTGGACAAACAATAAAAAATTTTTTTGTTTTAAATTTTGATATAACCTCATTTTTAAATTTTTTCGCCTCAGAACTATTACCAAAATGAAATACTGGATCAGCGAAACACAGAATGGGATTCATCATTTCCCAGATTTCATTATCATAAATAGAAGAATTACAAGTTATTAAATTGAGATTGTTTTCAATAGCATAATTTTTACCTTCCCGAAATGATGGTCCTGTACCGAGAACTAAAATTTGAGAATTTTTTACTGTAAATAGTTTTGATTTGATTTTGTTTAAATTTGTAATAGAAATTTTTTTAAAATAATGTCTTTCCTCTTCCGATAAAAAATCGTGATAATACAATCTAAAATTTGATGATGCAGCTGAGGTCAAAAAATAATTTTCATCTAATATTCTTACTTGTTTCAATTTAAATAAATAACTTAAAAATAATTTCAAATTAAATTTATTAGCAATAATTAAAGTTTGTTTCGATGGTTGATTTTTTATAGTAATTTCATCTGGTAAATTAAACTTCTCAATAATATATTTTGATGTAAAGTACACTTCTGAATATTTATTAACATTTTTTAGTTGAAAATACCTTAAAATTGTCCAAATTATTAATTTATGCAAACTCCTAAAGTTATCTAATTTAGCTTGCTTGATACTATTTGAAATCATATTTTAATTATAAAAGTTGATATGTTAACAAAGTATAAATCATTATTTATATAAAAGCTTATTATTATATTTGCATGGAAAAATATAAAAATTCTATTCCTTATATGAAACATCAAATCAATGATCATGATATTGACTTAGTTGTCAAGACCTTAAAAAGTGACTACATAACCCAAGGCCCAATGGTGTTAAAGGTAGAAGAAGAGATGTCTAAATTAACAAACAAAGCTTTTGGTGTAATGTGTTCAAATGGTACAGCAGCTTTACATTTAGTAGCTGAGATGTTGAATCAAAAATCAAATATTTTAAATAAAAATATTATTACAACACCATTTACATTTGTTGCAGATGCAAATTTTGGTAGATATATTAATGCTGAAATCAGATTTGCAGACATTGATCAAGAAACCTGGACAATAAGCCCTAGAAGTATTGAAAACTTGATTGATGAAAATACTGTTGCCGTAGTTGCTCCTCACTATGCAGGTTTAATGTGTGAGATAGATGAAATTAAAAAAATTTGTAATGAGAATGATATATTTCTTGTTGAAGATGCTTGTCATGCTCCTACTGCAAAAATTGATAATAAAGTTTCTGGATCTTTTGGTGATGTTTCTACATTCTCATTTCATGCTACCAAACATATCGGAGCAGGTGAGGGTGGAGTAATTTGCACAGATAGTGAAACTGAGTATGAAGATTTACAAGTATTGAGAAGTCATGGATTGCCTCATTGGAGCAAAAGAACAGGATATGGTTATGATATTGACAAAGTTGCATTCAACTATAGACCTAATGAGCTTGCAGCTTCAATTGCTGTATCACATTTAAATAGGATTGAAAATTTAATTGATACTAGAGTAAAAATAGCAGAGTACTACAACAACCAATTGGATTGGAATTTTTATTCAAAACAAAATATTCCAAATCACTATACACACGTCTATCATTTGTATCCAATTGTTGTTCCTGAATCAAAATTAAGAGAAACTTGTTTAAATTTTCTTAAAGAAGCAAATATATTTGGACAAATCCATTATCCTCCCATAAATAAAATGAAGGGATTTAAAAAATACAAATCAAATACTCCTGTAAGTGATGATATATCCTCTAGAGTTATTTCAATACCTATGTTTGTTCAGTTAACTGAAGATGAAAAATCATTTGTAGTAGAAAAGCTAAATTCTTTTGCAAAAACTATTTAACAGTGTAAAAATTTTTACTGTTTGTAAACCAGAGATTGGATCTGGTCATTTAATTAGATCTCTACTAATAAAAGATGCCTTAAAACCACTTGTTGATAATGTAAGCATTTTAGGAGAATTTAATAATGTACCAAAACATATTACTAATATTCAGAACATTAACTTTAAGGATTTGAGGGATTTCGATTTTTCAAATGATGACTTCATAATAATTGATACATACATAGGAAGAAAATATTTCAACGAAATAGATGTAAAAAAATTTTTAATTCATGATTCAGGAGTAGATGAAAATATAGTTGAATCAACAAAAATTGATTTTAATCTAACAAGCGACGGGCAACTCGACTCCGTAGAAAATATTCAAGGATACAAATATTTTCCAATAAGCTATACAAGTAGACCTGAGTTTAAAAGTAAAAATATCGCAACTGATATTTCAAGTAAAAAAGTACTTATTTCACTTGGTGGGGTATCAGACGAATCACTAGTCGATATAAAAAAAATATCTGATTCGATTTATAAAAATAATTATGAAATTTACATTGCCGATCCTTCTAAAAGTCTTTCCAAGAGGAGAGATTTAAAAAATTATCAATTTATTCATGGAAAATATTTATCTGAAATTCTAAATGATCAATTATTTAAATTTGCAATTGTGGGAGGTGGAATTAGTAAATTTGTAACTATATCATCAGGATTACCGTGTATTTATATACCAAGAAATAATCTAGAAAGCATACATTTACAAAATATTGAAAAATTTAATCTAGGTTATGTATTAAATAATAAAAAAAATATTGACCAGGGAGTCAATTACATTGAAGAGCGACATCAAGAAGTTTCCCGAAAATCATGGCTTGAAATTGACGGTCAAGGACAAGAGAGGTTGCAGAAAGCAATAATAGATAGACTAAATTAAATTATTTTCTTTAAGTAACTCTATTATTTCTTCAGCATTTAAATATTCAGGGTTGTTTAGAGAATTGTATTCAAAAGATTCTCCAACAGGCTTACCTTTCTCATTGTTAGCAGTTATAGAATAGTCTAAATTTTTATATTCATTCGTTGTCGATCCAATTACAAAAAAATTATCAAATTCAAAAGTTCTAATATTCTCATCAAACGGACAAAGGAGTTCATGTAATTTTTCACCAGGCCTAATTCCAATTTCTTTAATTTTTACACCTTTACTCAAAGCATCAGCTAAATCTGTTACTTTAACAGAAGGTATTTTTGGTACAAATATTTCTCCTCCCTGCATACGATCTAATGTTTCTAAAACAAAGTCACAAGCTTGTTGTAAAGTAATCCAAAATCTTGTCATTTCCTTATGTGTTATTGGTAATTCCTTTGCGCCACCTTTTAAAAGCTTTATAAAATATGGAACAACAGAGCCTCTTGAACCTAGAACATTTCCATATCGTACAATACTAAATTTGATATTTGAAGCACCAACATAGTTGTTAGCTGCACTGAATAACTTGTCTGAAGCTAACTTTGTAGCACCATATAGATTTATAGGATTAGCAGCCTTATCTGTTGAGAGTGCAACAACTTTGTTTACATTATTATCTATTGCAGATTGAATTATATTTTGAGCACCAAATATATTTGTTTTTATTGTCTCATCAGGATTATATTCTGCAGCTGGAACTTGCTTTAATGCCGCTGCATGAACCACAGTATCAATACCCTCCATAGCGCTATTTGTTCTTTTTAAATCTCTTACATCTCCTAAAAAATACCTTATTCTTTTATCAGCATAAGTTTGTTGCATTTCATACTGTTTTAGTTCATCGCGTGAGTAAATGACAATTCTCTGAACTGATTCTTTATTTAGAAGTGTCTCTAAGAATTTTCTCCCAAAAGATCCCGTGCCACCTGTGATTAAAACATTTTTCATTTTTGATTCCCCAAAAATTGTTAAACTAATCTTTTATTAATGTATTTAACATAGTAGTTTAATAATATGAAATATTGCGTCAAGTGTGTAATGCCGGATACCAAACCCGATTTGCATTTTAATAAATCTGGAGTTTGTGATGCTTGTAGTAACTTCTCAGACAGAAGTAATATAAATTGGGAAGAAAGAAAAAAAGAACTGCTAAAAGTAGTAGCTAGCTTTAAAAATGAAAGCAATTGGGACTGTATCGTTCCAGTTAGCGGTGGAAAAGACAGTACATTTCAAGTCATAAAAATGTTACAACTTGGCATTAAGCCACTATGTGTAACTTCAACAACATGCGATTTAACTTCAATTGGTAGAAAAAATATTGAAAACATCAAAAGCCTTGGTGTTGATTACATCGAATTTACTCCAAATCCTTCAGTTAGAAAACAATTAAATAGAATTGGCTTACAAGAAGTTGGTGATATTTCATGGCCAGAACATTTAGGTATTTTTACTATTCCAGTGCAAGTAGCGGTAAATTATAATATTCCATTAATAGTTTGGGGTGAAAACTCTCAAAATGAATATGGTGGACCTGCTGTTGCTAAAGATTCAAAAATATTAAATCGACAATGGCTTGAAGAATTTGGAGGACTCCTTGGACTTAGAACTAGAGATATGTCAGACAGCCATGGAATTGACCCAAAAGACCTTATGCCTTATACATACCCAACAGACGAAGAATTAAAGAAGGTAGGTGTATCAGGAATATTTTTAGGTTATTTTATTCCCTGGGACGGTCTAAGTAATGCACTTATTTCTAAAGCTTGGGGCTTCAGCACTAGTAATAAAACAATTAGTGGATCAATGGTTGATTATGAGAATCTAGATAATTATCAAACAGGAATTCATGATTACTTTAAATATCTTAAATTTGGTTTTGGTAGGGCTTCTGACATAGCAAGTATGCATATTAGAAGAGGTCGTATAACCCGTGAAGATGCAATGGAAATTACTTACATCCATGATGGTAAGTATCCCTCTGAGTACTTAGGAAAAACTTTAGAAGAAATATTAGAACCTATAGACATAGACTTGGAAGAGTTTGATTCCATATGTGACAGATTTACAAATAAACAAATATTTAAATTAGACGAAGATGGAAATATTTTAAAGGATAAAAATAAAAGACCTATCAAATTATCTTACGACAATTAAGTAATGATAGGATTAATCAATTATGGAATGGGAAACTTGGGTTCTGTAAGAAGAACTTTTGAAATTTTAAATATAGAAAACAGAATAATAAATAATCCTTCAGAAATAACAATATGCAAAAAGTTAGTTTTACCAGGTGTTGGAAACTTTTCTAACGCAATGAAAATATTAAATAACAATGGATGGTCGGAAAAAATAATCAAACATTCTCTGGAAGAAAAGAAACCTCTTTTAGGTATATGTTTAGGTATGCAACTTTTAGCTAAAAGTGGAACTGAAGGTGGAGAAATTGACGGACTAGGAATTATTGAGGGAACTGTTAAGCCTTTCAATTTTGAGAATAACGATTTTAGAATTCCTCATGTTGGCTGGAATTCAATTGAGAATATAGATAAAAATTCAAAAATACTTATAGGAATTGAAAATAGTACTGATTTCTACTTTGTACACAGCTATTATCTTGATACCGATATAGAAAATAAAGCAGCAGATACTAATTACGGAGTAGATTTTTGTTCAGTAGTTGAAAAAAATAATGTTTTTGGAACACAATTTCATCCTGAAAAAAGTTCTAAGTCAGGAAGAAAAATATTAGAAAATTTTGCAAATTTTTAGAGAAAAATGTTAAAAGTTAGAGTTATTCCAACACTACTTCTTAAAAACTATGGATTGGTTAAAGGTATTGGTTTTGATAGTTGGAGAAGAGTTGGCACAGTGCTTCCAGCGATAAATGTTTATAACTCAAGAAATGTTGACGAGCTTATACTGGTTGACATTGAAGCAAGTAACCAGAAAAAAGAATTTAGCATTGATTCAGTAAATGATGTTGCTGATAACTGTTTTGTGCCACTTTCAATAGGCGGAGGTATAAATAATGTCTCTAGTGCAACAAGATTAATTGAAAATGGATGTGATAAAGTAACAATTAATTCTGCAATCTATTCAAATCCAAAATTAATTACTCAATTAGCTAATTTATTTGGATCACAAGCTGTAGTAGCAAGCATTGATGTTTCTTATGAAAAAAATAATTACACCTGTTTTTCACACTCGGGAAAAAAGAATGAAATGCAAACTCCGTTAGATATAGCAAAAAAAGTTGAGGATCTTGGTGCAGGTGAAATATTACTAACTTCAATTAATAATGATGGAAAAATGGAAGGTTATGATTATAAATTAACTGAGTTAGTTTCTAATCATGTGAGCATTCCTGTTATAGCATCAGGAGGAGCTGGAAATTCTTCTCATATGCTTACTGCAATAAAAGAATGCGGTGCTTCAGCTGTTGCTGCAGCTAGTATTTTTCATTTTACAGAAGTAACTCCAAATGATATTAAAGAACATCTTCGGAAAAATAAGATTCCTGTTAGAGATAGTAATTGAACACTCTATCCTATAAAATAAGTCTATTATGAAATTTAAAATTAATGATTTAGAAATAAACATCAATTCCAAACCATATTTAATTGCTGAAGTATCAGCAAATCATAACGGTTCTATTGACAGAGCATTAGAACTAATTGAAACTGCAAAACTAAATGGAGCTGATGCAGTAAAGTTTCAAACTTATACAGCAAATACTATGACTTTTGATTTAGATACTGAAGATTTTAAAATTGACAACGGAGGCCTTTGGGATGGCCAAAGTTTATATAGCTTATATAAAAAAGCAGAAACTCCATTTGAATGGATGAAAAAATTATTTGATAGAGGTAAAGAAGTAGGAATAACAGTATTTTCTACACCTTTTGACGATACAGCTATTGAACTTTTGGAAGAACTTAATACTCCAATGTATAAGGTTGCTTCTTTTGAATTAACAGATCATGAACTACTTAAAAATATTGCCAAAACTAAAAAACCAGTAATTTTATCAACTGGTTTAGGAAACTTTGAAGAAATTGAAGAGTCTGTAAATGTTTTAAAGAACAATGGATCAGATAACATAGCTGTCCTTCATTGCATAAGTGGCTATCCTACTCCCACAGAAGATCTTAATCTCGCAACAATAAAAGACTTGAGGGATAAGTTAAATTTAATAACTGGTTTCTCAGACCACACAAAAGGAATAAATGCCTCTGTAGCTGCAACAGCTTACGGAGCTAAAATTATTGAAAAACATTTAATTGATACACATGAAACTGACAGTGCAGATAAAGAATTCTCCATTAACCCTTCCCAACTTCAAAATCTCTCAAGTACGATTTCAGAATTCTGGGAATCACACGGAGAACCTAATTATGAAATAAAATCTTCTGAAAAACAAAATTTAAGATTTAGAAGATCTTTGTACTTTAACAAAGACCTTAAAGTGGGTAAAAAAATTTCTAAAGATGACATTTCACGAGTCAGGCCTGGTCACGGTTTAGAAATCAAATATTTAGATGAAATTATTGGTTTAGAACTTAATCAAGATATCTCTTTAGGTGATCGAGTTTCTTTTGATAAATTCAAATAAAATAATCTTAAGAAAAGCAAGCAAGGATGATGAAGATGACATTCTGTTTTGGAGGAACGATCCAGTAACAGTATCTTTTACACCAACTAAAAAGACTATTTCACAAGAAGATCATAAAAAGTGGTATAAAAAACAATTAAAAGATCCTAATAGTTGGCTTTTAATTCCCACTTTAGATAATGAGAAAGTTGGTATGGTCAGATTCGATTTTGTAGATTATTACCTAGATAATTATTATGAAATTTCCATTAATCTAAATCCTAAATTTAGAGGTAAAAATCTTTCAAGCATTGTTATAGATTTGGGAATTGAATACCTTATGAATGTAGAAAACATAATTTATCCAATTTTTGCAAAAATACACAATGAAAATATTCCAAGTATTAAAACATTCAAAAAATCTAACTTCGAAAAATATGAAGTTAATTATAATGACTCATATATTAAAGACCAGGTTCAGACAGGTTGGAGTTATTATATTTTATGGGTAGAAAAAAATTACTAATCTACGGATGCGGTGTTCATGGTGAAAGGCTACTTAAATTACTTCTAAAATTTGACTTGTCAATTTCTATATTCGAACCAGAAGTCGAGAGAGGTAAATACCTCCAACAAACATATCCAAGTCTAAATATCTACAATGACTTAACTGATATTGAAAATGATTCAAAAAAGGAAATTTATGAATATGCTTGCGTATTAAATTGGGGTCCTGATCATTATAAATCTGTGAAATATCTTAACAAAATTGGCACAAAAAAAGTATTTATTGAAAAACCACTAGTGACTTCAAAGCAAGAGCTGGATTTAATTAATAATTTATTTTCTGAAACTTTCCAGATATATTCAAATCTTCCTAGAAAATACTCAAATCTAGAAGAAAAATTTTTTGAATTAAACAAAAATTATGACCTTACTGGTCCTTACCAAATTATTGTTCATGCTGGTGCTAAGGGTATTGTAACTACAGGTATTCACTACATTGATATTGCTAATCAGGCTTTCACTTCATTGCCTGAAAAAGTGTTTGGTTTTGGGGATAGTTTAAAAATAAACCCAAGGAATAAAGAATTTGATTATTGGGGAGGAGTTTTAAGTTGGAATTATTCAAACAATAGAAACCTAACTATTAGTTTCAATAATAAATCAAAAATAGATACTCATATTGAAATTTATTTTGACTTTGCAAAGCTAAGCATTGATGAAGATGGTAATGGTTTTATCGAAGTTGTAGAAGAAAGAGAAACGCCTATAACAAGGGTTGCTTCTGGAAAAAAAGTTGAGCAACAAGATTTTTTTGGTAATTATTTAGAGCTTTTTGAAAAATTACTTAGTGAATTTATCAAAAATAATAAATCAAATTCAAATGTTTTAGATGATTTTAACTACTCTATTGACTTAACAACAAGTTTACTAGCCGGATTAGATTCAATTAGTAATCAAAGTGTTGTTAGTGTAAGTAGAAATTCTTTGTCTGATACAAAGTGGCAAGTTACATGAGCGATATTAATCTTGGAATTATTGGTTCAAGCCACATAGTTCTTGAGCATATTAAAGCATTTGAAGCTCAAGGAGTAAATATTTCTTGCATAGCTGCATCTGACAATTCAAAAACTGCACTCGATTTATCTAGACAAATAAATAAATGCAAATATTATGAAACATCGGAATCGTTAATAAAAGAAAACAACTATGACGCGCTTTTAATAGCCCCAGCGATTGAACCAACTTCAGACATTTTAAAACTAGCTCTTGTTAACAATGAAAATATTCCTATTCTTGTTGAAAAGCCTATATCTCTTAATGAAGATGAAATAAAACATTTTATTAAAAATGAAAATATATTGGTTGGATATAATCGAAGATTTTATAAAAGTGTTAATTTATTAAAAGATAAAATTGACAAAGATAAAAGTTACTTTGTAAATGTAATTAATCCTGAAACAATATTTGGTACAAAAAATACATTATCAAAGGAATATGTCTATGCTCTGAGATCAAACACTGTACATGTTATTGATCTTTTAAGATATTTGTTTTCCGATTTAGAAATTAACTTCATGTCCAACAAAAATGAAAATCAAGGAAAAAATATTATCATAAGTAACGATAAAGTAAATATTAATTTTACTTTATTATGGAATTCTCCAATGAATACAAGTATCGATGTATTTTATAATCAAAGTAGATATGAACTCAAGCCAATCGAAAAGTTTACATTTTATGATGAAATGGAAATAATTGAACCAAACGAAGACGTTCATATTCGAAGGTACATTCCAAAACCTAAGGACGAGCATTTTATTAATCCGGGAGAATTTAAGCCGGGATTCTATGATCAAGCTAAAGCTTTTAAAAACTTTGTTTTAACAAACAAAATAGACAATAAATTTGCCAAAATAGAAGATGCCTTTTTTGCACAAAAATTAGCAAATGAAATGTCCGAAAGTTATGAATAATAAAACAACCATTATTGTTCAAGCAAGGATGGGCTCAACAAGACTTCCGGGGAAAGTTTTAAAAAAATTAAACAATCATACAATTCTTGGCTTTCTAATTAAGAGACTTGAAAAGGCAAAATCTGTGGAAAAAATTATTGTTGCTACTTCAGATAATAAAGAAGATGATTTGATTGTAAATTATTGTAAAGAAAATGAAATTAATTACTTCAGGGGTTCAGAAGAAAATGTATATAAAAGGTTTTTAATGACAGCAGAACACTACGGAGCTGATGATATTGTAAGAATTTCAGGTGATTGTCCATTCTCGGACTGGATTATGATAGATAGGCTTAGTGAAATATATTTTAAGAATAAAGCTGATTTTGTAACAAACATGTATAAGCAAACTTTTCCTTTAGGATTTGCAGTTGAAATTTTTAAATTGGAAAGGTTAAAAGAATTAAAAGATCTAAATAAAAATGAAAAAGAACACGTTACAACTCATTTTATTAATAACCCTGAAAAATATAATTTTATATCTGTTGAAAGGAATAATGATTTATCAAAATATCGAATGACATTGGACACTCCAGAGGACTATGAGGTATTAAAAAAAATAGCAGCAAATTTTTCAGATATATACTTTGACTTCAAAGATATCGAGAGATTGATAAATCAAAATCCAAATTTTCTAAATATAAATAGTGAGATCAAGCAAAAAAGTAATTTTCAAATTAGTGTTTCAGATAAAATAAATAGTGTTAAGTATGAAGAAACTCATTAAAAAAATTGCAAAAATATCAATCCAATTATTGTCTATTTTAAGAATTGAACAAATTTTAAAGTACTTTTCTTACCTTTTAGTAATGAAAAATACTAAAAACAGATACTCAAATAAAAGTAGTAATGAGATTAATGCGTTAGTTATTGAAAAAAGTGGATTTGACATTGATCTTTTACCACTTCAAAAATCCCAAAATATTAACTTATACTTATTTCCTGCAAACTTACTGATGACAATTGTGCAATCAGTACTAAGTGAAGAACTGCATTGCCAGATTGAGTATCATTTTTACAATGACATTAAATCAACTAAGCAAAAAAATAAAATAGAGAATTTATTTTTAACAATACTTCCGTATTTAGTAAAAAAACTAAATATTAATGTAATTCTTGTTAAAAATTTTGATTACTTTGAGCACCAAGATTTATGTAAAGCAGCCAAAAAAATTAATTTAAAAGTTGCAGTTATTTATTGTGAAAGTGTTACAACTAAATACTCTGCAAATTCTTTTACAGAAGTAAAATCTATAAAAGAAAAAGTTGATTTTCCTTTTGATTTAATTCTAGTTTCAGGACCAGATGGAAAGAATCTACTGATTGAAAATAGTGTTTGCACAGAAGATCAAGTAGCTATTACCGGATACTGTAGAACAGATGTAATTTATAATAGCTATAAAGATAGAGACTCTCAAAAGCAAAATTTAGTTGTTTTGTTTGATTTTGGTTTTGAAGATATTGTTTTCTATAGTGATGATGGCTACGGTGCACCAAAACTAGCTTATTCAGCAACTGAAGAGTTTGGTAAATTAAGTAAAAATTTTAAAAACAAGTATAAATTCGTAATAAAAACAAGAACAAACAAAAACACAAAAAAAGTCTATGACCATCTAAAAAAGTTCGGTATAAATGATAATGATATAACTGTTACAGGTAGTTTAAAAATGGAAGAAGTAGTTAATAATGCCAAGTTAGTCATTGGTTATACATCAACTACTACTCTTGAACTATTTGGTACAAACATTCCATTTATTCTTCCATACTGGTTTGAAGCCAAACAAAATTCTGAGGAAGGAAATTCTTTTTTTGATTCAAAGCATAATCCAAGTTATATTCCTGCAGAAAGCAGTGACAAATACATTGAAATTATTAGCAATATATTAAATGATAATTTGGAAACTTCAGACCCTGAATTATTGTCTAACCATAGAAAAAACTTTATATACAATTATTTGTACTATATTGACGGGAAAGCCTCTGAGAGAACTTTCGCTTCCTTAAAGAATCTGGTGTTTAACAGTGAAAAGTAGAATTGTAGGTATAAAGATTGGTTTTGAAATTCTTAAAAATCATAAAAATTCTGTATTTTTTTCTATTATTTTATCCATTTTTACGGGATTAATTGCAGGTGCTGGATTCTCTGTTTTGCTTCCAGTTATAACATTAGATAATTCAGCATCATCTATAAGTATCTTCCCTGCTTTAAATGAATTCATTAAAAATAATTCAGAAAACTTTGCTGAAGAAATATATAACGTTGCAATATTTTTTTTAATACTCTGTATTTTTGAGTTTATATTCACATATTTGAATACTTATCTGATCGCAAAAATTAGAGTTAAAGTAAATAAAAATATTTTATCCAATACATTTAGATCTTACCTTGATTTGAATTATCTTAAATTAAAAAAGTTAAACCAAGGAGACACTCTTGCAAAATTATATAATTACTGTGAAAAAGTATCTATTTTTTCTCAAACATTCATTTTTGTTTTTTCACCCTTATTTCAATTAATAATTTTTATTTTTATTATGTTTAAAATTTCCGCAACTTATACATTGGCTGCTTTAATTTGGTTTTTAATTATGTCAAATTTAATTAAGGGGTTATTGGGGAAAAAAATTAACACGAAAACTGGTAAATTAACAGAGTCAATTACAGACATTCAAGAATTTTTACTTGAAAATATTCAACAAATTAAATTGATTAAAATATCAAATTCTGAAAATAATTCAAAAAACAAATATAACAAAAAAGTTGAAGATTATGGAGATTCTATTCTAAAGTTAGAAAAAGTTTTTTCTATAACTTCGCCTATTTTTAATTTAATAAATTCATTAGCAATCTCAGTATTTTTGCTAACAGCGGTATATATGGTGCCCGGTAATAGCTCCGAATGGATTTCTACTTTTTTCCCTTTCTTAATATTGGTTTTTAAACTTATACCTTTAGTTTCACAAATTAATTCAGCAAGGATATCTCTTGAGGAAATTAGTGTTTACTACAATTCAATTAAGTCTTTTTCAAACGATTCTGATTTTGAACATAAAAATAATATTTCTCATTTTGAAACCTTAAAAATAAATAAGCTTTCTTACACTGAAGATTCCTTTGACATATTAAAAAACATAAACTTTGAAATTTCAAAAGGTGATTTTATCGGAATTATGGGAGATTCTGGAAGTGGTAAATCAACCTTTTTAGATATTATTTCTGGACTGTACAAAAATTATGAAGGAGAGATTGTAATTAATGGTTCTTTGGTTGATTTCAATAAAGAATCTATAAATAAATTAGTTTCTTATATGCCACAAGAAACAATGCTTTTTAATGTTTCAATTAAAGAGAACATAATTTCTGGCAACAATCTTGATGAAAATAAATTAAACAAGGTAATTGAAATAGCAGAAGTTTCAGAAATAATTTTAAATACAAAAAATGGTTTAGATTACAAGGTAGGAAAAAATGGCAACTTATTATCTGGGGGGCAAAGACAAAGGATTGCATTAGCAAGAGCCTTATATAAAAATACTGAAGTTCTATTATTGGATGAAGCAACAAGCAGTCTAGATTTAACCCTTGACCGAAAAATATTCGACAAACTAAAAGTTCTTAATAAAACTTTATTAGTTACAAGTCATCGCATTTCGTCAATAATGGATGCTGATACTATCTACTTATTTGAAAATGGTGAAATAGTAGATTTTGGTACTCATGAAGATTTAATTTCTAATAATAAAAAATATAAGATTCTTTTTGAACTAGAAAATTTAAGTAATGATTAAATATAAAAATAAATATTACTTGATCAAAGATTACATATTGTTTTCACAATTTAGAAGTTTTTTTAGTTTACTAAGTTTATTTTTTCAAAATCTTTACTTTAAATTTCAAAAAACTTTAAGTATAAAAGGATATATTTTAAAACTTAATGAACTGATAAGTACCAGTATGGAACCACCAAAAACTGATATAACAATTTGGTATATGAATATTAGTTCACATTTAGTAAAACCTTCACTATTTGCAATTGTTGGAGTTTTTATAATGAAGCTTTGTGAACTTGTTGGAGCAAATGTAAATTACATTCATTGTAAATCAGGCTTTGATTATTGCCATAGCGGTGCTAACCCAACAAATCCTAGCAAAAAAATGCCTTGTTATTCTTGTATAAAATTTAATGAAACGCTTTACTTTGGATCTACAAAACTAGTTTTTAATAATAACTCCAATAAAACTTATTTAAGTGAAAGTATTCAGTTAGAAAAATTAATAAACTATAAGTATAAAAATCTGAATGTTGGAAAAATTTGTTTACCATCTATAAAAAGCATTCTGAGGACATCAGAAATTTCCGAAAAAGATGCTGGGATTCATCATTTAAAAAAAGCTATAGAATCAAGTATTACTTTCATTGATTGGCTTGACTATGAATATTCTCAAAATAAGCCTGAAAAAATTGTTGTGTTTAATGGACTTAATTTTAATGAAGCAATTTTAAGGGAATGGGGTTTAGATAAGAAGATACCAGTAATTACATTTGAAAATGGAAAACGAGAATCAACAGTCGAATTTAGTAATAAGATTGCTGTTGTTAGTGGTTTTGAATTTATAGATAGAAAACTAGATTTAAAAGAAGAAGAAAAAATAAAATCTTTTATGAGTAATAGAATGGTTGCTTCAAGCTCTCCAGGAAATTTTACAAGTTGGCAAAATAATGCTACTCACGGCTTTCAAAAAAAAATTGACAAATATAAATTTGTAGTATCTGTATTTCCAAATTTAAGTTGGGATACAGCTCAAGCACAATCTTATGATATTTTTGACAGTATGTGGGACTGGCTAGATTCTTTAATTCCAGTCATTAAAAAAAACAAAGATATATTATTTGTTATCAGAGCGCATCCGGCTGAAGCATATATTATAAAAAGAACATTCAACTCAACCAAAGAATGGTTTTATAGAAATAGTTTAAGCAATTATCCAAATATTTCTTTAATTGATGCGGATACACCGTTTAACTCATATGAGTTAATTAATATTAGTAGTTTTTGTTTAGTTTCAAATTCTACTATTGGATTAGAAGCTCAGTATTTAGAGACTCCAACTTTAGCAAGTAGTTGGAGTGCATATTCTGAATTTGACCTAGTAACAAAACCTAAATCATTAAAAGAATACAATGAAATATTAAACGATTGGGTGAATGGTAACATTAATAATCAATCAAAATACAACTATGACAGGTTGAATTCATATTTGTATCAATATTTTTTTGAAACAGAATTTTCTTTTGATGATTATATTGAAAATTATCAAAGTAACCATTATGCATTTAAAAATGCATCTATTGTAAATCTCAAGACAATTAATAATTATGAAAATATATTAAAAGGTATTATTAGCAATGGAAGTTTCAAGAACAATGAATAAATTAAAAATTTTAATCCCAATAAGAGACCTAAAATATTATGAAGATATTAAACCAGCTTTAGCTTACTTAAGTAAGGACAAATATGATATAACTTATCTTTCTTATGATCAATATTTAGAAATAGAAAATCTTCTAGTTGTTGAAAATTATTACAGTGATGAAGCAAGCGCTAAAGATTATTTAGTAGAAAATTCTCTTACGCCTGAATTGCATAAATGTGACCCAAGGCATTTCTATGCGATTAAATCAGAAAGTCAATTAATAATTGAACAAGCAAATATTGATAGATATTTTAAAGATATAATCAAATCTAAGAAAATTGATATTATTTTTTCTGGTGCTGCAACCTATAATATTTGGACAGTCCCTCATGCAATTGCAAAATCTAATAATATTCATTCTTATAGAATGTTCGACATGAGTTATATAAATGTTGATATTTCTCAACCAAGAACATGGTTCTCACAGGATATTTATATGCAATCGTGGGAGAAAGATGAACATAAATTTAAATGGGATAATAAACAAATAGATAATTGTTTAAATACTTACATAGACCAGGTAGAAAAAAATAATATAAATCTTTCTCAAACAGCTCTACTTGCTCAAAATGATTTTTATGCAAACTCGATCTTTCTCTTTTTTAAAAATTTAATTAGATTTTTTTTCAGAAATGACAACAAATCATTACATAGAATTAAATCAATTTATAATGTATTCTTTACCAAAAAAAAACATACAAAACTTAGTGACTTAAATTTTAATTTTTTGATTTATCCTCTAAATGCTCTATATGACGAACAGCTTCTACTAAGAGGAATCTACATTAAAGACATATATAGTTCAATTCAAATACTTTGCAATACTTTACCTTTGGATATAAATTTAGTTATTAAACAGCATCCTGTTGATCCAGGTGGTCTAAGTTATAAAAAAATTAAAGAACTACTCAAATTAAATAAGAATCTTTATATTGTTGATCACAAAATTCCATTAAGTAATCTAATTAAAAAATCTAAAGGTATGGTAACCGTAAATAGTACCTCTGCATTTGATAGCCTTATCAATAAAAAGCCTGTTTTTGTTTTAGGAAGAACCTTTTATTCAAACTCTAATTCTGTTACAACAATCAAAGATATAAGAAACTTAACTGAAGAAATAGACAGTTTCATAAAAAAAGGATTTGAAATAAAACAACTTGATTCATTTAAGGAAATACTTAAAAATATTTACTATGAAAGTTACCCTGAGCCAAACAACCATAAAAATATTGACTATCATGAACATCTAGGACTAGCTATAAAAAACAAACTAGAAATTATTGAGAAATAATAAAATGTCAAGTGAATTAAACGAACAAGAGAATTTTTGGAAGAATGAGTTTGGAGATGAATACTCTTCACGAAATAACAATACTAATGAATCATTGGAGCAGAGAACATCTGAATTCTTAAAATATCTTGAATCTACTCATGAAATTAAATCTGTTTTAGAATTTGGTGCAAATATTGGTTTAAATTTAAGTATTCTTAAATCTCTTTTAAATGAACCTTCTCTCCATGCTGTTGAGATTAATAGTGCAGCTATTAAAGAGTTGAGCTCTGTGATTCCTGAGCAAAATATATTTGAAGGAAGTTTTAATGAGTTTACATCTGATCAAAAATTTGACCTTGTGTTTTCAAGAGGAGTATTAATACATTTAAATCCCAATGAGTTAGAGAATGCATACAATCAACTTTATAAATACAGCAAAAGATATATATTGATATCAGAATATTTTAATGCTGAACCTGTGAGTATCGACTATAGAGGTTATAAAAATAAATTATTTAAAAGGGATTTCTGTAAAGAAATTCTTAAATCTCACAATGATCTCCAGCTTATTGATTATGGTTTCTTGTATAGTTCAGATAATAAATATAATTATGATGATCTTACTTGGTTTCTAATGGAAAAAGGGTAACATTTTTATAGGAAAATTCATGAAACATAATATTTTAGTTGTTGTAGCCCATCCTGATGATGAAACTCTTGGTGCAGGAGGAACTTTAAGAAAACATGTTTTAGATGGAGACACTGTAAATGTTATGTCGATGACTGATGGTGTAGGTGCTAGAGAAGATGGCGGGGAAAAAGAGGCAAATAACCGACTAGAGGCTGCTAAAGAGGCTAGCAATATAATCGGTTTTAACTGGATAGAAAATTACAATTTTGAAGACAATGCGTTAGACACATACCCCAATCTTGAAATAATAAAAGCTATAGAAAAAATAAAGAATGATATTAATCCTAATATTGTATATACACACAGTGGGGCTGATCTAAATATTGATCACAGAATTATTGCAAAATCTGTACTAACTGCTTTTAGACCTCAACCAAATGAAACATGTAATGAAATTAGACTTTTTGAAGTTCCTTCTGCAACTGATTATGGACACGAGAGTATTACCGGAACTTTTAGTCCTAATCTGTTTATTGATATAAACGAAACATGGGAAACAAAAGAGCTTGCACTTAATGCCTACCAATCAGAAATAAGAAATTACCCTCACAGTAGATCAATCAAAGCAATAAGTAATCTTGGTGAAATTAGAGGAAATCAAGTTGGATTACACATGGCCGAAGCGTTTCAGGTAATAAGAAAAATAATTCATTAAGATGAAGATACTAATAGCTAGTTCAAAGAACTGGTTTAATTTAAATAAAGATTTTAAAAATTTGCATGAAGTCAAAATAATTCGTAAAGAAAGCGAGTTATCTTTGAAATATTTAAAAGAGTTTAATCCTGAACTAATTTTTTTTCCCCATTGGAATTGGATTGTCTCAGAAGAAATATATTCTACATTTAAATGTATTGTTTTTCACACTGCACCATTGCCGTATGGTAGGGGGGGGAGTCCAATTCAAAATTTAATATTAAATAATTTTGATGAAACACCTGTTTGTGCATTAAAAATGACCGAGGAGCTCGATGCTGGTCCTATATATACCAAAAAAACAATCAGTCTTGAGGGATCGCTTAATAAAATCCTAGAAAGAATCAATATTGTAATTAATGAAATGATTGAAGAACTTGTAAGCAAACTACCTACTCCCGTTCAACAAACTGGTGATATACATGTTTTTAAAAGACTAAATGATTCTGATAATGAAATAAATTTAAACGATTCAGAAATTAACTTATACAATAAAATTAGGATGCTTGATTCCCCAGATTATCCAAAGGCCTTTATAAAAATTGGCAATTATAAAGTTGAGTTTTCAAATGCTGAAATAAATGGTAATCAAGTTACAGCAAAGTGTTCCTTTATCAAAATTTTATAAAGTTAATTATTTTATTTAAGTACAGTTCTTCAAAATATTTAAGTTCCTTAAAAATGGAAAATTTCAAAATAATATTATTAACTTAACTCGTTAGTTATTATGAATTTTAATCAAATTATATTGAGAAAAGAAATACATAGGAATTAAAACCTGTATAACAGTTCGTTGACAGGATGATGACTTTGCATAGTCTCTACAAATAGATTCATTAATAGTATGGGTACCAAAAAAATTATCAAGAAAGTAGTAAATTTGATCGGTAATTAAATAATCTAATCCACTAAATAATTGTGGTGTTTGTACAAGTGAAATAAATATCCAAATAAAAAGCATTGCTACAGTTTTTACATTATACAAATCTTTAAATATGTTCCGAAGTATTATGACCACAAAAATTAAAGGAGTGATACTCCAAATACCACTTGGGTTAAACATACTTAATATAGTCATATGATCTCCAATTAGATATAAAAACAAACCAACCAACAGAACAAAAATTATTTGTAAAGTTCTATAAGTATAAATATTGTCTAACTTATAAACCAGTAAGTAATAAATGACAAAAAACACAAATTGATAAATCAATATTGATACAAATGACTCGGGAACTTGGCCTATCCCTCGTGTATTGGTACTGGTGTTACTAAATATTTCAACCCAGGTAAGGGACAAGATTATATTACTTATAAAAATATTTTTAAAGATTGTTTGATTCTTATATAAATTGTCTTTGCAAAAAAAGAAAGAAAATAATAAGAACAACATTAAGGCCTCATAGCGCAATATAAAGAACACAGAC
>MDTA01137257.1_pt1 | contig 23557 bp, 17 predicted proteins | sample 811151 | NCBI WGS metagenome assembly MDTA01 (sample SAMN05326648, study PRJNA326480) | marine metagenome | isolation source: seawater | place: Indian Ocean: South | collected 2010
ATCCAGAAACACTATCAGATACTGTATCTAAATATCTAACTCTAAAGAAATGTTCGTTATATAACGTATCACCATTGTCGTTGGTCGTTAGGTCTGCTACCGTTGTGGTTACAACTGTATAGAGATCTAATCCATACGCCCCAAATAGATCCACACTTGTCCAAGGTCCATTATTATATTGTCTGAATATTTCATAAAAATAACCTTCAGATATTGTATCATTCTTCTGCGGTTCTATTGATAAAATTACGTAGCCACCATCATCGTTAGCTTGATCTTCAATTGACAATATTCTAGGTTCATCCAAAACTTGTGTTGTAGCACAAACTGATGGTGACTCATAAAGTATGTCATTATTAAGCTTAGCTTTTATTTCGTAACATTTCTCCTCACCCATACCTAAACCTGAATGTAAATAACTTAGATCAATCCAGTTTTGTTCTACCCAAGTTCCATCAATTACTACAATATAAGAAAATGAACAATCCTGTTCACAGGATTGATTTATACTTTCATTTTCATCACAAATATTATCACCACAATATAATGGTATATTTTCAATTTCTGACCCAATAACCCATTCCGTGGGTATTGAACTTACTGTAATTTGTTCACCCAAATTATCCAAGAACGACATATTGCTGAAATCAAGAGTTATAATTTCACCAATTGAATTCAAATCATAAGTTGTATTGACAATCATAAATAATTGGTTGCCAACTGGTATATCATTTGAAGATTCAGAATTTTCAATACTAATGTAATTTTGGCTTGTGAAGATTTCCATATCTGCTGTTGCTATACTTCCAACTTCTTCATCTATATCAATTATACTAAAATTATCATTTTGTAAAATTTGAAAATTAAAAAATGATACAGGCATTGGATTTGACATATTAATCCAAAGTTCAGCATTACCATTACCATCGTCAACAATATTATTTATTACAATCTGTAATGGTTGAATGTTTCTAAAATCTATTACTGGTTCTTGCCAATTCAATTGAATTTCTCTATATAGGCCACTAGTTGCAGTTAAATACAATGGTGCTTGACTTCCACATTCTAAACCATCTCCATTGCATATGCCACATTCATCAACTAATGCATCTCCACCGCATACACCTAAACAATCCTCAACATTACCATCACAATCACAAAAGCCTTCTTCAATACCATCACCATTACATATACCACATTCATCCAATGTTGCATCTCCTTCACATACTCCCAAACAGTCTTGCAATGTGTTTCCACCACAAATACCTAAACAATCCTCAATATTACCATCACAATCACAAAAGCCTTCTTCAATACCACCTCCATTACATATACCGCATTCATCAACAACTGCATTTCCATTACATTCACCTAAGCAATCATATGGGTCAACAGACAAATCGTTTGCACAATCTGGATATTCATCACTACTATTTGGTACATATCCATTAGGCGCAACACAACTTTCAATAAAATCATTTGGATCGCCTAAACCATCTCCATCATTATCACTATAAAATATAATTGTTTCTGCACAATCAAGACTAATACAATTTAAATTTGAAGGTGGAGAGTTCGTTAATCCATTGGTCGCCACAACTGTATAACAATAAGTTGTATTTTGTACTAATTGATCATCATCAATGTATGTAGTATCTGTAATGTTCGAAGCTAAAAGAATATTATCCCTTCTGATTACATAACTAATATTTTCATCACAATCTTGCGGGCAAGTAACAAAATTTTCTCCAGGTTCACATTCTCCGTTACCGCAATTTCCAATATCAAGAAGATCTATTCCTACTTGCCATATTGTTGGATTCCAATGAGAATTAATTTCTTGTCCATCAATATCTTGAAATACAGATAAATCGTCATTAAAGGTAATTGTAATATTTTCTCCATTAATAGTACAAATATTATTGAACCAGTTTCCTTGAATATCATCACAATCAGACTCATTATTTATATCTTCAATAATATCGTTCATGAGCTCTAGATCATAATAACCTTGAACATACATTAAGATACCAGATTCTGTTATTTCCGACCCGGTTGATTCTACATAAATATTATTAGAATTTATAGTATAGTTCATATTCATCGGGTTACCACTATTATCAGTGAAAATCAGACCTTGATTATCTACCGAAATATCAAAGAAACGATCTGCTATGTCATTGAGATAATAATCGTCATTGGTATTAAAACTAATATTGAAATTGTATATACAATTATTATCACAACTATAATTTTCTATTTCAATTTTAAAAATCATAGAACCAATACATTCTTCACCGTTACCATCTGGCGGTGGACCACAATCTTCTACAAATCCCAAGTCATCAATTTCCAAAACAGAAAATGTTAATTCATTTCTGCTGTTATTTACATTATCAATATCTTTAATGGTTAGTTTGTTTTGCTCTACATTTACGAGTTCTCTATTTACTCTATTGCTAATACTGTTTACATTTACAATATTTTCAATAGGAAGTTTATTTTTTTCTCTAATTGTAGATTGACTGTTAACAGCATTCCAACTTAAAGTAATCTCTGTATCTGAACTTGTGGCTTCAAGCACTGGTGCTAATAGACCTTCACAAGAATTTCCGTTGCCTCCGCATATTCCACAAATATCTATAAATGATTCATTACAACAATTACCATTCAAATCTTCTTCATTTGGCCCATTACAAGCTGCATCCCAAGTTGATTCATCATTATCATCGTAAGTACAATCATAAGGATCCTCATCTATAATTGCATTATAACAACTTGGCCATTCATCATTGAAATTTGATACAAGACCAGCAGATGGATCACCAGGGCACCATAAAATACTTTCATTTGGATCGCCAAAACCATCACCATCTGAATCAGTATATAATGTTACAAAATTACATCCAGTTGTTACACATTCTTCTTGTTCAGATTCAAGTATGAAATTTACATTATCGCTATAAACAAAAGAATCGAAACAATTGAAATCATTACATCCATTGTCTATAGATCCATAATTATAAATTACCTGTGTATCAACATTGAAACAATATTCAGTATTTGGTTCTAAAATATTTTCATCATATGTATAAGAGGTGGTATCATAAAGTATTGCAACTTCTTGGTCGAAATTACCGGAAATTTCATTTATTCTATATAAAATATCTGGAGCACAATCTTCTGGTTGACCATTGTAATAAGACTCATTTTCAATTGCGCCATCTATTCCAGAATCATAACAATAACTATCATTTTTCAAACCTACTTGTTCTATTTCTAATTCTTCTACATTCCATTTTGTATCTAAAAATAGATAACAACCATATTGATCTTCCTCAATTTGATCATTACATTCATTGTATATATTTTGTACATTATCAGTAAAAGCTGATTGATTTTCAAAATGAATGATTTTATCTATGATTAGTCTATTATATTCAAAATTATTTTCTTCTCCATTGTTATTGCCATAGTTATTATCTTGATTAGGATCTGAATTATTAAACATAGTAAGATAATCTGGTTCAGAATTACAACCAAACAATGGTGGTCCTGTTTCATATTCATCTACACAACCATCTGAACCATAGTCAAAAAAGTGTTCCCCACTATCATATTCATTATTTGCATTTGAATCATCGTATGGTTCTTCATCATCCCAAATACCATTACCCATATCATCACTCCACTCCAACCATACATGAGTTTCCTCAGTTAAATCTTGGCATTCTTCTATTTCATTATCTCTACATTCATTCCATAATTTTATACAATCATCATAATTGTTATAAATTGAGTAACCGGTGTTGTATTCACTTGATAAATTTTGGTACAAAATACAAATTCCTACTTCATTACAAGGGCAATCATCGTCAGTACCCGGATCTCTATCAGATCCAAATGGATGGTATGTAGGTTTTTCATAGCATCCATCATCATATAAATCATCTTTACAATCGCTACATAATCCAGTATTCGGATCACAATCATATAAAGTATCATTTGAATCATATTCATCATTATTATTAAGATCATCAAAATCTTCAGCTTTATCCCACTTTAAATTGCCATTTAAATCCTCAAAAGTTTCAGCTGGGTCAAATGTTAATGAATTATTAGTATCATTAAATCTTTCACCAAAATAATAATCACAATCATTATTTTCCGAACTAAAACAATCTTCATTCCTTATTTTGACTCTGAATTTTGATACAACTTCATTTCCAATGCCTAAAGGTTCATTATTAGAAAAAGCAAAAATTTGTCCATTATTATCATCCTCACTTTCAGTAACATATATTGACATACCTATAGAATCTGCTCTTCCTCCATATCCTTGATTATCATAGAATTTTAATAATTCTGAACTTATCTGGATACTAAAGCTGTTCAATGGCATTTTATTATCTATTTTTAATTCAATTTCTGCAACTTCATATCCGTCATCTGTAATATCTAATAATGAAATTGAACTAATATTGACTGCAATTTCAGGTACATAACTGTACATTAAGTTATGATATGTAGGCTCTGTCCATTCCAAACGTATACTTATACTATCGGATTGAACTTCAACATTGAAATCTTGAACTTCACTAGTTTCTCCACAATTAGGTTCTTCATCACAGAAGCCACATTCATTTACAAAAGCCGGCCCATAATCTGAATCTTCCGATGGAACATACCAACAAGTATCTGGAGAACCATCTTGATCAATATCACTTGCACAATCATAATGTCCAGCGTATTCACCATTATTGTAATATGAGCACTCATTCCAAATATCGTTATCGTTGAATACTACTTCATCTCCAATGACAGTGTAAGGCGGTATACATTCTTCTCCATCTTCATTGTTAGGATCACAACTACAACACCATCCACAATCATCTATCAAAGTATCAACCTGATCCAAATCTACATCTCCAGTTGATAAATCAATAGGATTGCATTCACCTGAACAATTTAACGCACCTTTGTTAAAATATTCTGGAGCATCACCGTTTGAAAAATATTCTGGCGGACCACATTTACCAGGAATGTCATTCCCTGCATCATCTTGATAAAAGCTATTTACTTCATTGCCAGTTAGGCCTTCGTAACAATATCCGTAACATATGGGACATTCCCAATCTGGATCATCATTATTATCATCATCAAGTTTAGCACATCCCTTTTTCTGCCTATAATCATAAAAAGGTTCTTCAAGGTAAAATGAACAAAAATCTTTTTTTAAATCGTCATATATTTCACGAGTTATTGAATCATCTGATAATTCTAACCATTCTTTAGTTCCTGAATCATTTACTGGACAACCAAGGTCATCACCATCTTCATTTGCACAATCATAATTATTACCTTCAAAATATATTCTTATATCTTCATCTTCATTCCATTCGAAACAATCATTATTACAGTCATATGGATTTTCTCCCTGAATGTTTGGACAGTCTGGATATTCATCAATACCTAATCCCTCATTTATAGATACATATCCATCTGGTGCTGAGCAATCTTCGATTGCATTTTGATTGATATCACCTAATCCATCAGCATCTTCGTCTGGATAATACAAAGATGTAACACATTCGGTAACAATACACAGTTTTTTATCCAATGCATCCTCCTGAGATGTTTCCCCATCAGGTATAGAAGGATGTGATGCTGTTACATAATAGCAATATCCTTGTTGCGGTATCGCTGTGGTATCAGAAAAATAGGTGTAAGTTTCGTTGTATGTATCGTATGGTTGATCTTGGTACTCAACAGTATCCAATAAAAGCAGTATAGATTGATCTTGATCAAAATCTAAGCTTTCTTCGTTCAGGTTGTCGCATACGTTGTTTCCATCAGAATCTAAACAGTTTTCAAATTCATATCTGTAAATTTTGTATGTATAAGGTGTTGCACATTGATAAGGACAATTATTAAAGCCTACATTGCAATTTGAACATTCTAAATTTTGCGGAGGGCTTTCAATATTATTACCTGGTTGCCATAAAGTGGGTAACCACTGATAGTCTGCAATAGGATCATTAGTTGAATTATGAAATATTGTTGTTGCATCAAAATCATGTTCTACATAAAAAGTTTGGTCATATTCAGCGTCATACATAACTTCCATTGTAAACAAATGACAAGTTGTATAACTTTCACATTCGTCTATTGTACAAATATTATCAAACCAATTCCCACCAATCTCGTTACAATCAAGTTCAGTACTTTCATTAGTGATTAAATCTTGGTCACATACTTGATTTCCATTTAAATCATTAAAATTCCATTCTCCTTGCGAAATAAATTCCTCAGAACAGGTATTTTGAAGAAAATCCATTTCTTCAAATTCAACATAGAATCCACAATCACCATCACCATTTTCATCAAGGTAACCAAAGTCTGCTTCAGTATCTTCACATACATTATTACACTCACCATCGTCCTCCCCAGGCCAATTCGTATTTAAATGACCAGTATTATCACAAGTTCCTATTGAGGAAACACAATCTCCATCTATCCAAGTACCACCGATTAATGTACTTTCACAATATTCTTCTGTATCTATATCTACAACTTCAAAATATTGACATTCTCCGTCCAAACCACAATCAAGCCATTCTTTATTTAATACCATGTTAACATTATTAGCCTGAATTACATTTGAAACAACATTCGTTGACCAATTCAAACTTTCTATATAACCACCATTAATCGAACTAATTTGAAGATTTGCCTCTCCACTAAGAATACCAATATTAAATGCTCGTATTTGATCAAAATAACCATCCAATAATAATGATACATCAAAATCTACTGATCCATTACCAGTATCTTTGATATTATTGATAAATAATGTTACAGGATATATATCATCTGGTTCTGTCCATGAAAAAACTACAGAGTCAGTTCCAATTAATAATGTTTCATCTTCACTAATAAGAACTTCTAAATCAGTTGGAAAATTGAATTGTGATAAAATTAAATTATTCAGCAATAATATTAATAGTGTAAATTTCATTTTATGATAGATATATTTCATTTTTCTTTTCTATAAACTATTTTTATGGGTCTCAAAATAATACACTTTAAAGTTATTATCAAGTGATACTGATCAAAAAAATAAAAAAAATTACAAAAAATTCAATTTTATACTGAAAATAGTAATTCAAAATAAATATTTCTAAACTTAAACTGTACTATTATTGTAAATTTACATTATAAACATGAAGTTAAAAAATCATATACTAATATCAAGCTCTCATTTAGAAGATCAAGTATTTGGTAGAAGTATCATTTATATATGCGAACACGATAAAAATGGAGCAATGGGATTTATAATTAATAAACCTTTTCCAGAAAAGAATCTTAAATTAATTTTAAACGAAACTGGCCTTAATAAATTAGAACCACACCCAAATATATATTTAGGTGGACCTGTTGGAATAAACAATGGCTTTTTCATACACAGTTCAAAATATTCGACAAAAGGAACTCAAAAAATATCAAAGACAATATCAATTACATCTAATAATAAAGTAATTGATGACCTCACAAACGGCACAGGACCCACCAAATACCGATTTTCATTAGGTTATGCTGGATGGGATAAAAATCAATTAGATAAAGAAATTGAAAACGGTGATTGGTTCATAATGCCAGCTTCATCAAAACTTATTTTCAACACGCCGGACAATAAAAAATGGGAAACTGTTACATCCGAATTTGGTGTAGACTTAGTTCAAATCACCGGTAATACTGGATTTGCATAAAATTAATACTACAGTGTTAAACTAAAATTATCTATAAGTATGCTTGGTGCCATAGTACCACCGGGTTGTCTACCATCATATGTTCCAACTTCTGGTATGTATTCAATAGTATCAGATATTCCTTCTAATTGATCACCAAAAAAATTATATATGCTATCGTCAAACCTCATATTTTCAATTGGTGAAACAATCGTACCGTTTTCAACCCAAAAACAAGCATATCTAGTCATTCCAGTAATTCTTCCACCAATTCGATCACTCCAATTTAAGTAATGCAAATTAGATAAATATAATCCTTCATTTAAATGTGATAACATATCATCTTGTTTTATTTGTCCAGAGGATAATTTTGGTGTCCTTAAGTATTCTCCATCTTCTGCAAAGTTGGAATTACAATTGTACTCCTTTGCTGTTCTACTACTTACCAATGTATTCTTTAGTTTACCTTTTGTAAAAAGTTCAATACATTTTTCTGAAATTTCTCCATTTCTATTAAATCTTGGTACTAATCCAGACCCGAAATCCTCACTTATATTTAATTTTGAAGATAATGATATATCATTCTCCCTCATTTTACACAATGCACTATTACCTTGCCTTATTGAAGATTCACTTACACCACCCCAAGAAAGCATACCAATTAAATCAGCAACTGCTGCTGGAGCTAGATATGTTCGATAATTCCCAGGAGATATTTTTTTAGAATTTTTATTCATTATTTGACATTGTCTTTTTTTATCTTCAAAATGGTCATTAAATTTTTCTTGGTTCCAATCTGAACCAGCAAATGTCCCTTTCACCATCTTTTCATTTGGTGTGATTAATGAATAATCCAACGAATATGAATTTGTTTCAAACCAATTTCTTTGTCCATTTGAATTTGCACTACCTCTATAAATTGGTCCACTTGCCCATATACCAGTACAATCAACACCTTGAATTATAGGTAAAACAGAATCAATAACTTGTTCTCTTGATAATATATTTCCATTATTTATTTCACATATTGATTTAGAACTACTAGGTTTAACAATGTATGGGTCTTTTGGTAGCTTATTTATTTCATTTCTCATGATTTCGATATAATTCAAAATATTATTTAAATCAATTGAACGATCACCTTGGAATGAGAAACTAAATTTAGAGGATCTATTATTCTTTATAATATTAATAAATAAGTTCGCATCATCAACACAGCCTGTTTGACGAACTTTTGCATTATTAAATCGAATATATTGTGATTTTTCTCCTGAAAAAGATAAAATAAAATCTTCATCATCTTTTCTTTTTTTCATTATTTCATCACATATGTAAAAAAAATCATCTTTCATTTTATGCTCCTCCAAAGACATCAATATTTTCAAAAAAACAAACAGGTGATGCATGACCGACACGAATGGCTTGATTTGGTTCTCCTTTACCACAGTGCGGAGTTCCATAGTATTCAAATGTATCTTTGTTACCTACCATTTTTAAGCTATTCCAAAACGGAGTTGAAATTGCTCTATAATTTGGATTTCTAATTGTTTTAGTTAATTTACCATTTTCGATTAGTTTACCATACTCACAACCAAATTGAAATTTATTTCTGTAATCATCAATAGACCAGGATCTATTTGATTCCATATAAACACCGCTTTCAACTGAGGAAATGATTTCATCAAAAGTAGAATCCCCTGGTTCAATATTCAAATTTGCCATTCTGTCAATCGGACTTCTATTCCAACTACTAGATCTAAAATTAGCTACACCTTCTACTTTAGAACGTTTTTGACTTTCTATTCCACCTAAACCTCTTAATAAAATTCCATCTTTTATTAAATATTCTTTTTTTGCAATATCACCACTATCATCAAATTTATAACTTGCAAATTCACCTTCTAAACAAGGATCAAAAGTCACATTTAATAATTCAGACCCATATTTTAAATTTCCAAAATCTTCTAATCTTACAAAACTCCATCCAGCATAATTTCTTTCGTCACCTAATATTCTATCCATTTCTAAAGGATGCCCTATACTTTCATGAATTTGTAACATCATTTGATCTGGAGCTAAAACTAGGTTTGTTTTTTCAGTTGGACACTCTTGAGCACTCAATAATTCTATAGCTTGTTCTCCAACAATTTGAGCTTTATTTAAAAGTATATTTTCATCAAATACCTCGTAACCAGCTTGATAGCTTTGAGCTAATCTACCATTTGCAGATCTGCTCTGAATTATGTTACCATCTTGAGCTGTTGCAGAAAAATCAATTGACATTAGCAAAAAATCTTGATTAAAGTCACTTCCACTAGAACTTACAAAATTAATATCTGTTTCTACAATTTTAAAAAAAGATGTTGCACTTACAATTTTGTCAGAAACTTTGATTGATTTATTTGTTTTCATTAATATGTCATTTAGTATATCAGGAGATATTTCTTTATTATTTTTTCTGTAAGAAGTATAATTACCAACTGATTTAGGCCTAACATCTTTGTTAAAGCTACATAGTGACCATCTTGATGCAAGTTTTGCTTGTTCCAATGCATTTTGGGCTGCATTTTGGATACTATCTACATCAAATTTATTTGTTCCATAATATCCAAATTGTCCGTTGAATAATACTTCAATTAAAATACCGTGAGTCAAATGTTTATCATTCGCTTTCGGGTTTCCATCTCTAACTGATCGATAAGTAGTCATTTCTCTAACTTCTCTTATACCTATCCAGTCGGCATTAATGTTTATTTGATTTAATATTGCGTTTAAGTTATTTTTCATTTTGTCACTCTCGGTTTTCTTTTAGAATTTATGAATTCATTTATATAATTAATTATCATTAAAATCAATAAATCCATCTTCATTAATAAAATTGTAATTATCATTTTCAATAATTAATCCAAGTTGTTTTTTACCTATTTTGGATCCCCCATCAACAAGTAACCAATTTAAGTTTTTATTATTTTGATAAGGTCCATAAGGCGTATTACCAACAATTAGTTTTCTATTTTTAAAATATTTTTTAAACATGTTTTTATCTTCGTCAAGCTTTGAAAAAATAAACTTTTTGTCCCAAGTAATCTGATGTAATAATTCACTTGAAAGAACTTCATTATTAGAAACAGCAATCATTTGCTCCTCATTGACAAAACCTCCATGAACAGCTATAATGTTTTTATCTATATAATAATCTTGTAAGATATTGGAAAAAAATAATCTATGTGAATAAGGTATTTTTTCAATTTGTAATTGTAATTTATCAAAATCATTTATACCATAACTTTGTAAAATCTGTCTACCTCCATTTCTAATCCAAACAGAACTAAACTTTTTAGAATTTAACAAATTTATAAAAAACAAATCGTTATTACCTTTTACAAAAAAAATTTTTTCTGATTTAGATTTTAATTTTAATAAATGGTCTACAGTTTTTTTTGCAGAAAATTTGTTATAATTTAAATTGTCAATATAATTTCCTAAAAAAATTAGACAATCTTCATTTTCATTATATTTTGCTAATTTTAGTAATTTTTCTAAACCAATATGATTTGCATGTAAGTCACCTATTAAAATATATCGATTCAAATATATTAGGATTATAATTTTTTCTGTAAATAAGCATTTAACGCGGATGATATTCTGGAACTAATTTCCGAGTAGTGCGCGCTTGTCATATCGTTCATTCCAAACATATGCTGAGAATTTTTAACTAATTTTTGTATTTCAACTAAACTTTGTCTAGCTAATATTCGCGCATCATAGTTCAGACTTGCATCTTCGTTGATCATATTTATAAGAATATCAAGATGAATTCTTTGCAAACTTCTTCTAAATGAATTTACGTTTTCTCTTTCAACAAGTTCAGTCCAAATAGACTCCCTAATCGTAATAAAGAGCTCAGACATTGTAAATTTATCTTTTTGAGATTGAAATCTAATTTCATTGTCTTGAATTCTACTTAATACTAAAGGATTAAAAATTCTAAATAGTGCTCTAGCATGTAATCTTTCAACAGCATTGTGAATTGGATAATCTAATCGTTTCATGTTCCATACTGATCCTCTGAAATTCCAAAATCTACTAGGCAAAAGTTTATTTAATAATTCGGGAGAAAATGAAAAAGCATCTTTATGAAAAATCTTGTCATTCAATAATTGAAGTGCCTTCCTTTGTTGAGAAGCCGGAACAATATTTAATGGTTGTCTATTACCTGGATCTCCAATGTGATCTCTATAAATGTAACTTCCTCCAATATATTTAGTGATTACATTTATGGCACCTCTGTATTCTCCCCATCCCTGACCAAAAACTCTTCTAATTTTTTGATATTGTTCCCCTTCGACCTCAAAATTATTTAAAATATCACTCCATAATTCATTTGATAACTTTATTCTCAAACTTGAATATTCAAGTGGATCATCACCTAAATCATAGAGATTACAAGTGGGATCCATGCCCCAAACAGATGAACCTCTTGCATCTTCATCTGTTCCATATTGAAGATTTGGATCAGATACCTTGCTTATAATCTTGTCCAACATAACTTCTTCAGAAACATATAAATCAGGGTTATGTATAGCATATGCATACTCAATTGCCCAATAATCATAGACTCCTAAGGTTGTATGATACCAAGAACCTTGAGGCTCCCCTTTAGGAGATAAATTTACTGGATTATAGTCCATAACAGAACTAGTAACTCCATTTTTCTCGGTAAACATTTTATTTTTCAAATCAAATAGAGAATAAGTTGCACTTGCTTTGAAATTATGTCTCAGACCAAGTGTATGTCCAACTTCATGCGCAATCAGATCTACCAATCCATCATGAATGAACTGTTCTTTATCTTTCTCGTTGACTAACCCTCTGCTATTTAATACACTCCAACCAAAAGCCATTTGATGCTTTTTACCTTCGGCATAATTACAATCATGATCATGTAATTCTAAATTTTTTTCTTCCTTGTAGGATGACAGTGGAGTAATCCATTCTTCAAACTCGTTCCCATAGTATCTAACATAATCTGAGCTAACTCTAATATCAGCATCATATAATTCTCCAGTAAATGGATTAGCTCTTGAGGGGCCAACTGCATATCCACCACCTGGAGTGATTATCCATCTAATGGTGTTATATCTTACATCTGCTGGATCCCAGTCAGCATCATCTGGCATTTGTTTAACAACAATGGCATTTTTTATTCCAATTCTTTCGAATGCATCGTTCCACAATAAGGCACCTTTTTTTATTGCAGGTCTAAATTTTTCTGGAATTGTATTTTCTAACCAAAAAACTATTGGTTGTACAGGCTCAGATAATTCTTCATTCGGATTTTTTTTCTTTAAATTCCATCTATTTATATATCTTTTGTAAGGCGTTTCCGTCAATACATCTGAATAATCTTGATAAATTGTCGTGAAATGTCCGATTCTATCATCTGCTTCTCTAGGTTTGTAATCTGTATTTGGTATTGATGACAAACTAAAATGGTATTTATGAAACATACTTTTAGAATCAGGGAGTGTATATAAATCATTCGGCTTGCCATTTTTAAAATGTAACATAACATCAATTTCTGTATTAAATGGGAATGATTTTAATTCACTGAAATAACTATTTTTTTTGTCAAACGAGAATTTATTTTTTCTTTCTCCTGTAACATATCCAACATTATTAAAATCTTTTATAAATAAATCAGACATATTGACTAAAAATGACCCTTCCTCACTTGGATCACCAATGATTTTAGAATTAGAAAATACCGAGTTTGAAAAACTTTGTTCAACAGCTTTCTTAGACGCAAAATTCTCATCGGCTCTAAAATATACATTTTTATTTATTAGTTGAATATTTTGTCCTACTTTATTGAAAAAGAAAACAAATTCATTTAGCATAGAACCACCATCAAACATCATCCCATCACCTGATTGTCTTGTCATATTACACATATATAACTCATTTAGTTGACTAGGCTTAACTTCTAAATAAGCAATATTTTTATCCTCATTGTAAAATATATTGAACAAACCGGGGATTAATACCATATCTTTGACATTATTTGTAAAAGAATTTTTATTTTCTTTTTTGTCATCTTTTTTTACATCAGAATCACTCTTTTCACTTTGATTTGATGGGGAATTGTCCTTGTTAATATGATGTTGGTCAACTCCATATGAAAAAGCTAAAATAAAAAATATATTTACAATACTTAATCTTTTCATTAAAACTCTCCTTTTAAATTTATATATTAATAATTTGATTCCTTTTGGGACCAGTTGAAATAATTTTAATTGGTGTTTCTAAAATATTACTTAGCAGCAATATATATTTCTTAGCATTTTCAGGCAACTCTTCAAAAGATTTTTTACCGTATGTTGATTCATTCCAACCAGGAAAATGTTGAAATACTGGTTCAACATCATTTAGAAAGTATTGAGCTTCGGAAAAATTAGAATATTCTTTTCCTTTTATTTTATATGAATTACAAATTAATATTTCATCAAATTCATCTAATATATCCAATTTTGTCAATGCGATTTTTGTAAAACCATTGAGTTTACAACTGTATCGTGCTGCTACAGCATCAAACCAACCACACCTTCTTGGTCTTCCTGTTGTTGCTCCAAATTCAGAACCAATTTTTCTTAACTTCTCTCCATATATATCATTTAATTCAGTTGGGAAAGGTCCCTCGCCCACCCTAGTGGTGTACGCTTTAAAAATACCTATATTTTCATTTATTTGGTTACCTGGGAAACCTAAACCTGTTGATATACCTCCTGAAGTTGGACTTGAAGAAGTAACATATGGATAAGTTCCATGATCAATATCTAACATAGTTCCCTGAGCACCTTCAATTAAAATATTTGAATTATTTTTATATTTTTCATGTAATAAATTAAATCCATCTTTAATGTACTTAGATATTTTTTCACAACATTCTTTGAAATTTTTCAATGACTCATTAATTTCGTTCAAATCGATATCACTGGTTTCGTATTGATGGTTTAGAATACTTAATTTAGATTGTAATGTAAGATTTAATTTACTCTGATCTAATAAATCAAAAGCTACTATACCAGTTCTATTGTATTTATCAACATAGGCTGGACCAATTCCTTTTAATGTTGTTCCTATTTTATTTTTAGACTTAGATTCAGAAAACTTATCAATCAATTTATGAAATGGAGTAACAATATGTGTATTAAAAGAAATATACATTCTATCTTCTACATCTATATTGAAGCTTTCTAATAATTTAATTTCTTCTACTAGTCCTATTGGATCAACAACCATACCATTACCCAATATACAGTCACAATTTTCTCTTATAATTCCTGAGGGTATTTGATGTAAAACTATTTTTTGGTTATTGATGTATACAGTATGTCCTGCGTTAGCTCCGCCCTGATACCTAGCAACCAAATCAATATCTCGACAAATATAATCAACTATTTTACCTTTACCTTCATCTCCCCATTGACCTCCAATTACAGATACTACTGACATATTTGTGTTTCCTTTTTGAATATAAAAAGACTCCTAAAGGAGCCTTTCTGAAATATTATTTAAAATCATTAGACTAATTAGCTAATTTTTGGCCTGCTTTTTTCTCAAAATAAATCATCACAGCACTTGCAACATATATTGATGAATATGTTCCCACAACAACTCCAATAATCAAAGCCAATGCAAAAAGTTTAATAACTTCCCCACCAACAAAAAATAACATATTAACTACCAACAACGTAGTTAGAGAGGTAATAAATGTTCTACTCAACGTTTCATTTAATGATAAGTTCACAACAGAATCTAAATTTTCCCTACTATAATTTGTTATATTTTCTCTTATTCTATCGAAAACAACTATTGTATCATTCAATGAATATCCTACTATAGTGAGAAATGCTGCTATGATAGTTAAATCTATTTCAAAATTTAAAATTGAAAAAATACCGATTGTAATTAGAACATCGTGAATTAATGCGGCTACACTGCCTAGAGCATAATATCTATCAAATCTGTACCAGATGTAAAATAGTATTCCAATCAAAGCAAAAATAATTGCTTTGAAAGCATCTGCCCTTAGTTCTTTACCAATTCTTGGTCCAACAGTTTCTACACGTCTAACATCAAATGGTGTTTCAAATATATTTTGTAAATCATCTATTAAAATTTTGGAATTATTTTGAGAGTTTTGCGTTCGTAAAATATACTCTTTATCATTCCCAAATTCAATAATTTGAGATACTTTTATCGAACTGTTGACTAATGAAGTTCTCATTTTTGAAATGTCCATTGGATTTTCAAATTTCATTTGAACTATGGTGCCTCCAGTAAAATCAATCGATAATTTTGGCCCCCCATTTAAAAACAAATTAAATAAACCAAAAATGATCAAACTAATCGACAGAATGGTAGTATACTTTATTTTATTTAAAAAATTGAAATTAGTTTTGTTAAATAGTCTCATTTAAATACTCAATGATTTTAAAATTTTATTTTTAGTCAATGTCATAAAAAAGGTTCTAGTAATAAAAATAGCACAAAACATAGAACTTAGTATTCCTATGCTTAAAGTTACTGCAAACCCCTTAATAGGTCCAGAACCAACGCCTAAAAGAACTGCTGCAGCAATTAATGTTGTTAAATTAGCATCTAAAATTGTTTTAAAAGCACGGTCATACCCTGACCTTATTGCACCTTTTACAGTCTTTCCATTATCTAATTCTTCCCTAATTCTTTCAAAAATGATTACGTTAGCATCAACTGTCATACCTATTGTTAGTATTAATCCTGCGATACCTGGAAGTGTTAAAGTTGCACCTAAACTAACCAAAACAGTTAAAATGAATAATATATTGATGATTAATGCTAAATTTGCTAAAATCCCTGAGAATTTATAATAAAATATCATAAATACAACTACTAATAGGAAACCATACATCATAGCTTTCTGACCAGATTCTATTGAATCTTTACCAAGCGATGGTCCAACTGTTCTTTCCTCAATAATTTTTACGGGCGTCGGTAATGCACCCGCTCTTAAAACGTTTGCAATATCTTTAGCCTCATCAACATCATCTAGTCCAGTAATTTGAGTCATTCCATTAGGAATTTTATCTCTGATAACTGGTGCGATAAAAACATTTCCATCAAGTATAATTGCAACACTTCTTCCAACATTTGCTCCCGTTGATATTGACCATTTTTTAGTACCTGCTGAATTCATAGTTAAATTAACAATAGGCAATCCTGAGGCATTGGTGCCTGCTGCACCATAATTGGCTGAAGCTTCTTTAATAACACCGCCAGTTAATTCAGAAATACTATTAACATAATATAGATTCCTGTATGAAATCATGCTACCATCTTCTAAGCTAACTGAACTAGTTTTGTTTGCCCATATTAATCTACCATCGTTCGGAATGATATCTTTAATTTGTTGTAACTCTAAAATCGATTTTGCTAAAATATATTCAGATTCAATAACCCCTACTCCCCCTGGAAACGCTTTTAGGTAGGCAGAAAAAGGTCTTTCTTTTAACAATTCATCAGATGTTTTAAATAAACTTAATTCATTTAAATCATCTTCAAAATTAACTTCTTCTTCGAACAATCCTTCGAGCACATCCTCTGACAAAGGATCAGAAATTGAGGTTTCTTCTTGAATGGATTCTTCTTTTTTTACAGATAAATTATCACTTAAAATCAACTCATCAATCGAATTAAAAAGAGCTTGTTGTTGTTCAATCTCTTTGACAATACTAAATTCTAATAATGCTGTACTTTGAATAAGTTTTCTTGCTCTTTCAGGATCTTTGACTCCAGCTAATTCTACAATGATGCGGCGATTACCTGACTTTTGAATGTTAGGTTCGGAAACACCAAATTGGTCAATCCTATTTCTTATAATTTCAAGAACACTATTCAATGAATTTTCAGTCTGTTTTTTTAATTCATCCAAGACATCTGTATTCCGAGACGAAGATATCAATGAAGAATACAATCTTTTTAATTGAATGGAGTCTTGATTAATAATTATGTTAAACTCATCAAAAAAATCAGTTTGGTTATTAATGGATTTTGATTCAGCTTTATCAATAGCATTCAATAATTCTGGGCTCTTATTATTAGCTAATTTTTTAACAAGATTTGGAACATCAGCCTCCAAGACAACATGTAATCCTCCCTGGAGATCAAGACCAAGATTGATTGAATTTTTAGATAAATTTTCATATGATGAAAAATCATTTTTTTTCATTAGTTCTTTATCTTCTTCTGATAAAGATAGAAAATTGTAACTTGGCCATAGCCTGTAAGATACAAACAAGAGAAGCAGAACAATTACGAACCATCGTGTACTAATATTTTTAAACATATAATATTGAATGAAGCAAATTAAAAATTATTAAATAATTATTACTTCAATTTAAATTCATATTATTTGGATAACCAACAATTGATTTATTTTTTTTAAAAAAAAACATTCAATTAAACCGAGTTATTGCATATCCATTAAAAATACAATTAATTTAGATATAGATAATATGAAACTATTTGATACAAAAGTCATTGCAATCGCCAATCAAAAAGGCGGAGTTGGCAAAACAACAACAGCTGTTAATTTATCAGCCTATTTTGCTGTTGCAGAAATTCCCACATTGTTGATTGATATGGATCCTCAAGGAAACGCAACAACAGGGCTTGGAATTTCGATACCAAAGCTAGAAAAAACAGTTTATGATGTTTTGATTGGTAAAAACGATATAAACGAAACTATTAAAAAAACTGAATTAAAATTTTTAGATCTATTACCATCAAATTCCCAATTAGTTGGTGCTGAAATAGAGCTAGTAGGGATGTTAGCAAGAGAGATGATGCTAAAGACTGCAATTGATTCAATGATGGGAAAATATAAATATATTATTATCGATACTCCCCCATCGTTAGGTTTACTAACAGTTAATGTATTGATGGCAGCAAATTCTGTTCTCATACCTATACAATGCGAATATTATGCATTAGAAGGATTATCTCAACTATTAAATACTATTAGATTGATACAAAAACATAAAAAGAAAACAATAAAAGAAGATTTAGAGATCGAGGGTATTCTTATAACGATGTTTGATAACAGATTAAATTTATCTAAACAAGTTGTTGATGAAGTTAAGGATTACTTTGATGATAAAGTTTATGAAACTTTCATCCAAAGGAATGTTAGATTGGGTGAAGCTCCTAGCCACGGTAAACCAATTCTACTATATGATGCAACATCAACAGGTGCCCAAAACTATATGAACTTAGCTTCAGAAATATTAAAAATCAATGCCTAAAAGAGGATTAGGAAAAGGTTTAAAGGCTTTAATACCAGAATATGATTCTGTAAACGAAAAGAGTCTTGATAATGAGATTCCAATATCCTCAATTATTCCAAACAAAAATCAGCCTAGAATAGATTTTTCTAGTAATAACGCAAAAAAATCACTTGATGAACTGTCAAAATCAATTAAAGAAAATGGTGTTCTGCAGCCTGTGACAGTAAGACAAATAAAAGATAAACATTATGAACTCATTGCAGGGGAAAGACGATTAAGAGCATCAAAAGTTGCAGGCCTGAAAACTATACCATGCTATATAATAAGTGTCAATAGCGAATCAGAAATGTTAGAATTTGCTCTAATTGAAAATATTCAAAGAGAAGGCCTAAATCCAATTGAAGAGGCAGAAAGTTACCTTTTATTAAAAGAAAAATATAAATTAACTCAATCACAAATAGCAAAAAAAGTTGGAAAAGGTCGTACAACAATTACAAATTCATTAAGGCTACTAAAATTGCCAAAAAATATAAAAAATAGTTTAATTTCAGGTCAAATTCAAGCAGGTCATGCACGAGCAATTTTAAAGCTCAGTAATTTAAATGATATAAATGATACCTTTGATAAATTAATTGAAAAAAATCTGAGTGTTCGTCAATTAGAGGGAATGACTAATTCGTTAATAAAAAGAAACAAAAATAAATTTTTAAAAACTATAACAAAGTCAACTAATAAAATCAACTATGGTGATTATGAAGAAAAAATTTCTCAAATTTTTAATTCTAAAATTAAAATCAAAAAATCAAATGGTAAGTTAATTATTTATTTTTCTAAAAACAGTAACCATGAAGAGATATTGAGTAAGTTAATCAACAATTAGTGAAATAATGTAAAAAACATACAAAATTGAAGAATAACAACTACACATTTTGGATCATATCAGATGATGACTCATTTAGAAAATCATTCAACTTATCAGGAATCTTTATAAAGATTATTATCGGTATATTTATTGTAATTATTATTTTTTCAATTTATGGATTAATGAGGGTCGTAGGAAAAGATCAATTAACAAACGAAATTAATGAACTTAAAAAAATAAATAATTTTTCTATTGATGTTGTTAGAGCATTGGGTGAAGATAGTTTAATTCATAAATATCCAACTGAAAGTGAACTAATTAATAACTATTTTAAAAATTTAGAAGAAATTAAATCAATGATACCACCTGTTTCAGGATACGTAACTCAGGGACTAGATTTAAAAAATAATTTTATGCACACTGGCATTGATATAGCTGCAAAAAAAGGAGAGAAAATTTTATCTCCTGCTGATGGCTTGGTCATTTTCAGTGGCGAAAGCACTGATTTAGGCAAAACCATTATAATATCACACTCTAATAATTTATTTTCATTGTACGGACACAATGATAAAAATATTGTCAAAGCTAGAACAGTTGTCAAACAAGGAGATGTGATTGGATATGTTGGGGAAACAGGTAACACGGACGGTCCCCATTTACACTTTGAATTATGGAAAAATTCTGAGATATTAGATCCAAGAGATTATTTAAATATTTATAAAAAAAAGGACATTTCAACAGATGAAGCAAGACAATCAAATTAGTTCAATTCTATCTCCAGAAGTAGAAATAACTGGAGATGTAAAAGTAAGTGGTAGTATCTTAATTTACGGTAAAATTTTAGGAAAATTAGAATCTCAAGGTACTGTAAGGACTGCAAAAGGTTCATACATCAAAGGTAATATATTTGCTAAAGATGCACAAATTAGTGGAAAAGTAGATGGGGATTTAACAGTAAACGAAAAAGTGACTTTGGGTAATAGCGCCTACCTTACAGGAAATCTTAATGCAAAAGTTTTAATAATTGAAGAGGGTGCTCAATTTGATGGTGTTGTGAACATGATCAAAAAAACAGAATCTGCTAAAAATAACTTAGATAACAATAAATAATTTTATTCAAATGAGCCAATTTCGCAGTAATCTGCAAAAAGCTATTTCAGCTTCATCAACTCTTCTTGGTTCAATTTTATTCTTTGGTATGATTGGATACTATTTAAAGAACGAATATAAAAATGATTTTTGGTTTATAAGTTTTTTAATTTTAGGATCTCTAATTGGACTCTTCGACCTTTACAAGCAAATTAGTAAATAAAAACCTAATCGTAATATAACAATGATATTTTTTTTCAACTTGGTTATTTCGGCTATATGCCTTGTACCAATAGCTATATATTTAATTAAGCCAAAAATGATTTCCAAAAATCATTTTAGAAATCATTTTATTATTTTTATTTCAAAATTATCATTTATTTCAATGTTTATATATATTTTTATTTATAATTTTAGTATCTATAATTATAAGCTATTCATTGTAACTGGATGCTTTAATTTTATCGTTTTTCATTTTATTGAAGGTTTTGTAAGTCAAAAAAAATTAGTACACGATGATATTAAAAAATAAGAAAACCATTTTGTTTTTGAGTTTATTTTCAACAATTTTTTGTGCCTCAGGCGAATTTTCTGGATGGGGAAATATAATTTTACATCATGTCGCTGATTCAAAACCTGTTATCATTAATAATGTAAAGTTTTCTAAGCACATTATTATGCTCCTCATTTCAGCATTTGTCACGTTTATTTTAGCTTTTTTGGGAACGTCTAAATACCGAAAAAACATTAATTCCAAACCTAGTGGTATATCACAAATTTTTGAAATATTAATGGATTTTATAAACAAAGAGATAGTGATACCTAATATTGGAAAAAATTATTCAAGAACTTGGACTCCTGTTGCAATGACTTTTTTTGTTTTCATTCTTACAACAAATTTGCTTGGACTTATACCTTTTTTTGAATTTATAAAAATTGGTGGCGGTGGCGGGTCTACAGCAACAGGAAATTTTGGTGTTACCCTTGGACTAGCAACAATAACTTTCTTTTCAATAATAGTTGCTGGAGTAAAAAAGCACGGTTTTATTGGACACTGGAAAAATATGATTCCTAGTAATGTTCCTGGTCCTGTTTTACTAATTTTGATACCTATCGAAATAATTGGTATGTTCGTAAAGCCTTTTGCGTTAATAATGAGACTAGGTGCGAACATGACTGCAGGGCATATTGGAATGGTAGCCATATTTGCTCTACCAATTATTTTAGGAAATGGAGTTAATGTTGCTATTGGGAATGCTACTTCATTATCATACAGTGTTGGACTATTTACTGGTTTTATTGCAATTTTATTAAACACTGCAATATATTGTTTAGAAATAATTGTATGCTTGGTTCAGGCATATGTATTCACACTATTATCAAGTGTATTTATAGGCATGGCTATTCATGCAGATCATTAATAACAACAAGGAGAAAAAAATGTCATTTTTAAGAAAAACTCTAATTAGTATGATTGGAATATCAGCAGTTTTTGCAGCTAACCCAGGAGCAACATTTGCACCTTTAGGGGCTGGAATAATTGTTATTGGTGCAGCAATCGGTATTGGAATGTTTGCATCTGCTGCTGCAAATGCTATATCCAGACAGCCTGAAGCTGCTAAAGATATTAGTGGTGCAATTAACCTACCTCTTTTCCTATTGGAAGGTGTAGCAATTATTGCTCTAGTCGTTTGTATACTTGCAGTAGTTGGATAAACAACTCATGAGTAAATTAAAATGTATAATTTATTTATGTAGCTTTAGCCTATTACAAGCTGGGGGAAGTGAAGGAAGTTGGATCAATGACTGGTTAATGCCAAATACTGGATTAACACTGTGGTCAATTGTTACTTTTTTAGTTCTGCTAACATTATTAAGATGGAAAGCCTGGCATCCATTAATGGATGCATTGGATGCTAGAGCAGAGCAAATAGAAGATTCTTTAATGAAAGCTGAAAAAGTATCTGCACAGGCGGAAAAGCAAGCATTGAAAAATGAAGAAATTTTAAATGCAGCTAGACAAGAATCTCAAGAAATTATTTCCCAAGCAAGAGAAGCAGGTGATAAACTTAAAATTAAACTTGAAGAAGATGGAAAAAAAGAATACGATAATCTATTGGAAAAAGCAAAAGAACAAATCGATAGAGAAAAAAATCGAGCAATTTCAGATTTGAAAGATCACGTTTCAAGTTTATCATTAATAGCAGCTGAAAAAATAATTAATAAATCATTAAAAGATAGCGACCATACTGAGATCATTAATAATACTATTAAGGAATACGAACAAAACTAATACAATGTTAAATTTTAATCAAATATCAGAAGCTTTTTTGAATTTTGTAGATAAACAACAAAACAATGAAAATATAGTTTATGATTTAGTAAAATTTAACCAACTATATAAGAAAAATAGTTCACTAAAATCCGTTTTATTATCAAAAAGAATCAATAAAAATCAAAAAGAAATAATCTTAATGAATTCATTAGATTCTATAATTAATAAATCAGTAATCGCATTTATTCTTTATTTG
>MDTA01039463.1_pt1 | contig 23549 bp, 33 predicted proteins | sample 811151 | NCBI WGS metagenome assembly MDTA01 (sample SAMN05326648, study PRJNA326480) | marine metagenome | isolation source: seawater | place: Indian Ocean: South | collected 2010
GGAAATTCAAGAAGAAGAACAACCTATGGAAATTCAAGAAGAAGAACAACCTATGGAAATTCAAGAAGAAGAACAACCTATAGAAATTCAACCTGAAGAACAACCCATGGAAACTACAAATAAAGAAATACCAGAAGCAATCTCACAACCAGTATATAGAGGTGGAAAATTGAAAAAAACAAAAAATAATTACAATAACATAAAAAGAAATAGAACCCGGAATAAACGTAATTAAAGTATAATTATTTATTATAACAAATAATTATGCAAGATAATATACATGTATGTTATGATTTAAATGATATTAAAAATATAATAAACTTGTTATCTGATCCTATCTATACTATATATATATCATTTGGTAGTAAAATTACAATAAATACTGCTTTTAAAAATAATTCTATTTATCAATTATTACCAGATCATTTAAATACTACTAATAAATTAATAATATCTATATCTATTGATAATTACGATAATAATGAAATTAATTATACATCTAAAATGATTAGTAATGTTTTTACAAATAACATCCAATTCATTTTATTAAATAATTATATTAATCCGTTTTTATTAAAAGACTTTATACCATATATCTTAACAGTTTCACAAAACAATAGTATTAATGTAAATAATTTTATGATATGTAATTTTATTAAATTTAAAAATAATCCTAATAATGTTGAAATATTAAATACAGATAAAATACCATCTACTACTAGTTCTTTATTAAAAAACACAAAATATTATAATAATTTTTATGAATGGTTTGGCTACAATACCTATTTTCATAATTATATTTATAATTATAATTATTATAAACTTTATAGAGGTGGCTATTCGCCTTTAAATTTACTTAAAGATTCATTGAATACTTTTAAGTATGATGATGACTACAAAATAGTTTTAAAAAATTCAAATACTATTAATTTTTGGAAATATATATATGACTTTACATTTACAAATGATAAATTTAACTCTGTGTATGATGATTTATATGAACAAAATAAGATTATTATAGATGACCTATATTAATAATATCCTATTTTACAAATTATAACTCTTTACACCTAATAAAAAATTCTTTTAATTCTTCTTTATTTGAATTATTATGTATCTCATCAGGTATATAACTATCATTACCTTTCTGATAACATAATATTGCTGGAATACCTTGAAACATTTTTTTCTTCTTTAAAAATGCGAATACATCTAAATTTTCATCTATATCTATTATCGCACATTGAACATTATTTGGCATACTATTAAATTCTTTTTTTACATCATCTTCTATTATTTTACATGGCTTACACCAGTCCGCACCAAATTTAACAAAAAATAATCCTGGATTTTCTTTTAATAGTTCTGAATATTCTTCACGAGATTTTATTTCATTAATTATTGGCAACATTACTATATATTATTATAATTAGTTTATTTATCTTATTTTTCGTTAATACTATTCAAAGATTATAAATTATAATTATATATATGTCACTACACGAACACAATTTAAATATTCACATGTATTCTCTAGATGAAGTTTTATCATTATTTAATTTAACTTATGATATAAGCTATGAAGATTTAAAACGAGCAAAAAAAACTGTTTTAATGACACACCCAGATAAATCTAAACTTAAAAGTGAATATTTTTTATTCTACAAACAAGCTTTTGATATCATTGTTAAATTTTATGATAACCAAAATAAACAAAAACAATCAATTAACCCACAAAACACTGTATATAGCACTGAGAATCAAGATAATTCTAAACAAATATCATCAGCTATAAACGACATTAATAAAAAAGAATTTCATAACCAATTTAATGACCTTTTTGAAAAAAATATGGTTAAAAAAATAGATACTACACGTAACGAGTGGTTTAAAAATGATGAATCTAGGTTTAATACAAATGTTCAGGTGAATTCTAGTAATATGGGTCAAGTTTTTAATACATTCAAAGACCAACAAACTGGTATTGTTAAATATAAAGGTGTTGAAAATTTAACTTCTAATACTGGATCAAATAACTATTATGATGATGATGATGATGATGATTCATATGTTATTAGCGACCCTTTTAGTAAATTAAAATTTGATGATTTACGAAAAGTTCATAAAGATGAAACTGTTTTTTCGGTTAGCGAACGAGACTATAAAAATATTCCAAAATATTCTTCAGTCGACCATTTTGTTCGTGAAAGAGGAAAACAATCTACCGCACCTATGGAACAAATTGAAGCTGAACGTATGTTAGCACAACAAGATAAGACTTATAGAACTAAAATGATGAAAAAAGAATATAACTCTAATCTACAAACTATGGAATACAGTGAAAAAAATAAAAATATATTATCGAAATTTTTACAAATAAAAAATTAAATTTGTGGAATATACCATTTTTTTTCCATATCTAACATTAATTTTGTATAATCTAAATTTGCGTTTTCTATATCACTGTAATTAGCATATTGTGTTACGGTTGGAGGTGTTATCATATACCAAAAATATTGATATTGTAATTTTTGCCAATACATATCTAAAGCATAAATCTTTTTATTTTCAGCACTTGAGTCTTTTTTTAATTCAGATACACTTTCTTTAAAATTTTCCAATAAAATATCATACATCGATTCTTTTACTATATACCCTGTTGTTGTACGGCAATAAAATACACGAGCACAATAACTTTCGATTTGTTGATATGGAGGTGCATTATTACCACCAATTACTAAAATATCCCACTCTATTTTCTTATTGTTATTAAATTTTTCTAGATTTTCTTTAAATAATTCTGGATTTGTAAATTCTATATCATCTTCACAAATAAATACTTGTTTATATTTTCTTTCTTTTGCTATTTCTAAACATTTTATATGACTTTCAGTACAACCTATAGCTCCTATTGTATTTTTTATAGCATCAAATCGTTCAGCTGATATATTCATCTTTCTAAATTCATTTAATGCATGTTCTAGTCTATCTTTTCTTGTTTCCAAGTTTATAAATAATGTGTGTTTTAATAAATCCATTAATATAATAACTATTATTTTTATTTTATACTCTTTTTCTTTCTAAAATAATTCTTATATTATTTTAGAATATCTATTTATTTACTTGCGAGATTTACGAGTTCCACGTTTCTTGCGGCTTTCGTTCTTCTTTACGAATCCAAATGTTCCCTTCTTTGTTAAAAAACCTGCATTTACCAAACGGTTGTTCTTCTTTGCACTCTTGTGCTTACGTCTGGATACAATACGTCCGTGCTTGTTCTTTATTAAATCTTTCTTTTCTAATCCACCAGTGGTCTTATCGGCATTTCCATGCCATACTTGAGCTCTAGAACCTACAGTCATTTATATATATATAATATACTTTATTCTTACTAAATTAGTTTTTATTTTCTTCTAAAACTCCTTTATTTTCTATATTCAGTTCTTTATCTTCTATTGGTTTTGTGATTACTTCTGGTTCTATTGTTTCTTTTTCAATATTTCCCTTTTCTAATTTTTCTATTCTATTTGTTAATTCAATTATTAATAAACGAAGAGAATATATCTCTGATTTTTGAACTGCTAACATTTCATTTATATCATCACTTGGTAATGTCCAAGTTACTGATTTTTTGTCTTTTGTTTCTGATTGCAATTCAATCGAATCTATTTTTATATTATTATTGTTATCTATATTTAATTTTGGTGTTGTTGTTGGATACCCAAATGTTGTTTATTTAAATATTTTTTCACGATTTTCTAGCTCTATCTTTACTAATTCATCCATACTTGTCAATGGACTATCTGTTTCTTTTTCACGAAAATCTATCTCTTTTGGGATTTCTCTTTTAAACATATTATTATACTCTTCTTGACGAGCATTAAATTCATTATTATAAATATCCACTTTATTATCTTTTACTATTTCTGGTGTTTGAATCATATTTTGTTCTAATACAGGTTTTGAAATTCTTTTACTTTTAATACTGTTTATCATATATGACAATACTTCTTTATTTATATTATTCAATTCATTCGCATTTGGTATTGATGTATTTTTATATTTTTCATAACATATTTGCATTGATTGTTTAAACCAGTTTTCTTTTGATGAAGGCGATTGACTTACAAAATGATTTATTATGTATGGATTATTATTTATTATATTCCATAATATTTTTTGATTTTCTTTGTGAATTAATAAAGCCATTATATAAATAATTTTTTAGTATTTATATAAGTTATTTTTAATATTATAAAATTACATGTTAAATTTCATATCAGAACGTTCTTTAAAATTTTGTTTCTTGGAACGGTTACCTAAAAATTTAAAATAACGATTCGCTAGATTAAATCGCGAAGTAACATTTTTAGCATTTGGATAAAGTGTTGATTTATGTTTTTTCATTGCTTCTAGACGAACTTTCATTATCATACCTACCTGCCATATTCGTTTGTGTGGATATTTTTTTGATTTATATAAACATTCTAATTTTTTTATAGTTGTTTCAACATCTTGAACTGTAGTATATTTTATAGGGATTGTATCACTTGGATCTTTATCGATATATACATCAAACGATTTTTTTGGATTATTTGGATTGTATAAGAAACGCCTAGTTTTATTATTTTTTCCACCTTGTTTTGATTTTGTTTTACAATATTTGTACGGAGCACAAGACGACCTCATAGAATAACCGTTTATCCCTTCTAAACACCGTTTTTGTGTAAATCGTCTCGGAAGACTAAATATTTTCTTATCTTTTCGAATACATTTTTTATGTGTTTTACTTTTACAACAATTTATCATATACTTTAATATCTATTTATATTTTTATTTTTTTGGTTTCCTTTTTTCTGTCTTGTTTCTTTTCATTTTACGTCTTTTTGTCTTCTTTTTCTTTTTACCACCTAATTTAGATTCTTCATCTTGTTCTTCAACTACCTTAGGACTAAATACTTGTTCTATCTTTTTTGATTTTAAAAAATCGTGAATATTTTTCTTTTGGTCTTCTAAGGTCTGATCTTTGGGATTTTTTTTTGTACTCGCCCATTGAATATATTTCATTAATTCATTTAAATATAAATCTACTTGATCGCGTGTTTCAAATGGCGCATTATTTGTATCAAAATTTATTTTTATATCTCCGACACGAAATCCTTTACGATTTTTTACACTTTTTGGATAAATGCTGGTAATTACGTTTACATTATTTTCATTATTTTCAGATACTATTGGAGTATTCATTCTATACAAGTTATATTATAATAATATTTTATTCCTTAAAATAAATTTTACGAAATTTGTGTATATAATCATCCGATAAGCGTTCTTTTTTAAATAAATCTATCTTTTCTTCTAACGATTCTATACCTATATTATTTATTTTACTAGATAACATTGTTATTAAAAAAAATAAACAATACATTCCACATTCTGTATTTTTACGTTGATGAATAATTCTATTATTATATTCCTTCAACACTATTGGTTCTGTTAAGTTTAAACATTGAGATTTTATGTGATTTATTAAGATTTTTATTTCTTCTGGAGGATTTCTTCCAGTACTATCAAAATAATAGATAAATTTATCATCTAAATCTACATATAACGCAACCCAATGGGTTCCATCTTCATCCCATTTGGCTAAATTAAATACCATTCCTAATTTTGTTTTACCATTTTTTTGATGATTTTTTATACTTAAATTTATGTTTTTTATTTTATTATCTTTACTACATAGTTCTTCTACTTTATCGCAACTATTTGGATGCTTAAAATCTATTGCTGATGTATCTACCGCATAAAACTTTTTATATGATTCACTATATTTTTCCAAAACATTATCAATATCATTATTTGATAACCAAGTATATGGATTCATCTTCCAACTATAAGGCTCCATTGGTCTATCCATAAACAACCTTAATTTTTCTTTTATTTCTTCATCTTCTATTACATTTAACCAACATTCTTCATTTGAACAATTATATAATCTTTCCTTTAATCCTTTCCAAATTAAACGAGGCTTTGTAGCATATATCATATTTTCAGGATAATTACTATTATATGATTCCTTTAGTATTTCTAAAACTTCTAATGGAAGACAGCTTCCTCTTACTATTTTATTTTTCTTATTATCTGGATGACAATTTAATCTTATTTTACTTTTCAATGTTTTATTTCTAATTGAATTATTATTCTTTCTTGTTGTCATTTTATTGTATATTATAGTATTATAATTTGTTATCTCATTTTTTTGTTATTATATTTCCCCAAATTGAAGTTATTTCTTTAGACTTTTTTAAACTTTCATCTTCTGAACTATCCATATCATTAAATAATATATCATCTTCATCTTTTTCTATTCCTTTCTCTTCTATATCTTTCATTTTAAAATAACGAAATAATGTTTTTATATAGTCATCAAATGATTCATCTACATCATTTGTTATCTCTAATTCGAAATTTTCTAATTTTTTTCTAGTTAATTCTAATATTCTTATTTTATATTTTTCCATCAATTTATTTTTCTTCTTTTCTTTATTATGTTGTTCTGGGTTTGTTTTAGCCATATATTTATTTTTTTGTGATTTGTTCATCATACAATCTAGTGTTACACCATATAAATAATCATTTACCACCAAATTATTTTCTTCGTCATCACTCATTTATATACTATTATTAATTATATTTATACTTTATTTTCAGATAATATATTGCAATATAATATAATAACAATGTCAACTTTAGTATTAGGTGGTCCTTATAATGGACATTCTGGAAAACAAACTGTTAATGTTAAACGTGATAGCGAAAATGCTTCTACTAGACGTATATTACGCGATTCATGGAATGGAGAACAAGCAAGTGGAACAGTTAATAACAATAAACGTATTATCACACCATTTAGAGCTACTACTAATTTAGGTGATTTCTTATCTCGTCAAAATTATGTATGTGGTGGCTCCAACCAAGTTCAAAGAAAAAATGGTGGTACTATGATTATGACTTGCGATTCTACTGGAGTTCCTGGATTCTCTGGTAACTCTAAATTCGTTGCTGATTCATCTGATTACGCACGTTTTAAGAAACAGCGCGCAATGAACATTAATTATAACGACGAAGCGCATTAATTATTCAAGACCATAATAATGTCTATAAATATGTATATATATATTTATAAACTATGTTTAAAAAAATGTTTAGTATTGAGAACATTAACAACTCTACTTCATACATGGAAAAGGCCATGCCATTAAAAGATAACACTAGTAATAATGATACTCAATTTCAAACTGATAGAAAACAATTTATTGAAACTATACCACAAATGACACATCCCGAAAATAAATGGATTGGAGGTACTAGAGACGCTTCTGATGTTGCTAGACGAAGACGTGTAAGCGCATCTAAAAGCACTATTAATCCATACCTTACTACTATGTCTTTTTCTAATATAAACGATACAAATACTAGAAATTCCGCGTTAAATAGAGTTAGATCTGGGGGGTCAGTTGTTCCACCTAAAAAAAACGCTTATTAATTTATACTAGATGGAACCTATTTCTTTATTTACTATGTATATTTGCTGGGTCGTTATAGGAAGTATTATTATTTACTCAGTCTAATTATTACAATTTTTTTTTTTCGTCAGTTAAACTATAAAGATTAAATGTATAATTATTTAGCTGAATTTTTCGCTACCACTCTTTTTGTATATATTATTTTGGCTACTGGAAATCCTCTAGCTATAGCAGCAGCATTAGCTCTTATTATTATTTTAATTGAACCTATATCTGGAGCACACCTTAATCCTGCTGTAACTGTAGTTATGGCAGCTATTGGTAAATTACCATCCACTGAAGTTGTTTCTTACGCATTAGCACAAATTTTTGGTGGATTAGTAGCAATTGAACTATACAAACGATATAAATTATAAAATTGCATGTTTAAATTTAATACTTTATCTTGTAAAATATTAAATTTAAAATATAACTATCATGACTACTCCCAATGAAAGAATACTATTAGAAAGTGAAAAAATGTTATTAGAAGAAAATAATAATTTAAAACTAAAAATTAATTCTCTTAATAAAATTATTAAACAATTGAATAATAAAATTCATGTTCAAGATGAAATTATCGACGATAATGAGTTTGAATTAAATGAATTAGATAAACTACATGGGTCAAAATGTATGTGGCTACAACAAAAATATAATGAAGATGTACACATAAACAATTTTAATAATTGTTTATGTAGTAATTGTGCTCCTGATATATGCGATAGAAGAGCAAACGGATATAATAATTTGCCTGATATGTCAGGTAATAATAAATATAACTTTTGGAATTTATTTTTACAATAAAAAATAATGTAATCTATAATTATTTTTATATTTTATTGCTCGGTATCATATTCTTTTATATCTTCATTACCTATTAAAATACTATTTATTATATCTTCTTGTTCTTCCAGAACATCTTTTTTTTTATTAGAACAACTTGTTGTACCCACATAAAAACACATTACCAAACAACATAATAATATAAACAATAATACTATTAATGCTAATGAATTAATCAAATCTTTTATATTACTTGACATTTCTTATATATTTATTAATATTTACATTTTTTTCAATTTTGTCGTATTATATTATACCCTACTCTCGAATATACTTTTTTTATTTTCTTCTTTATTATCTATTTTATCATTAAAAAAATAATTTATACCCAGGTTATAACACATTATTAAAGATAAAAATATAAGTGAGAATATTACTACTGCACATATTATATATAAAACTCTTGTAATATAATTTGCCATTTTATATAATATATATTTACTCCATATTTATATAAAATTGCATTACTTTTTATTTATTATTAGTAATTAACTTAAAACTACCAAGATGAATTTTAATAATTTTAAACAAGTTACCAAAAAATGTCCATTTGATATGAGATGGTATATTGGTAAATTTATAAACATTGATGAGGATATTATGGATTATATCACTACACCATCATTTTTAGAATATAACCTTAAAGCACTTCCACAGCCTACTTTAATTAAATTATTCATTAGAGCTATTTATAACAAATTTAAAAGTTCAAAATTTACTCCTACTGGGTTTGGAACTGGCAAAAGCAAACACAGTAACTTGAATAACAATGCTAATTCAGAAGTTGATAGTCCTATATTACAATTTATTACTATAAATTTAGATACAATTTATTATGGTTTTCGTAATAAACCAGGAGTTGATCAAGATACACCCAAATATACATACAATGTTAATACAGAGTATTATTATAACAGCACATCATATTCCTTAAAGTATGTTCCTACTGAAAATCATAATTCACTTACTAATCATATTTATGTTGATGATTTCGCTAGGTTAATTCGTCGGTTTAGTCACCTTGGTGAAAAAACAACAACACAATATAATGGCTATAAACATATTGTTAAAAAAGGGATTGCTAGTTGGAGATATAAGATTTTATATGAATTTGGTGTTATTCTTAAATTTTTAGGGAATTAATATAGAAAAATTAACAATCAATTAAAACAAACTAAATTACAGGAAAAAAACCAATTATTATGGATAAAAAAACAGGCTAAACTGCAAAAGATTCAGGCTAAAGAACAGGCTAAACAGCAAAAGATTCAGGCTAAAGAACAGGCTAAACAGCAAAAGATTCAGGCTAAAGAACAGGCTAAACTGCAAAAGATTCAAGAGAAAGAACAAGCTAAACTGCAAAAGATTCAAGAGAAAGAACAGGCTAAACTGCAAAAGATTCAAGATAAAGAACAGGCTAAAAGAGAAAGAGCGGAAAACAAGTTGAAGCTTAAACAAGAATTATTTATTATGAGAAAAGAGGATAAACGTAGCCATAAAATGTAAAGTAATTTAATTAACACATTTTTTAATTATTTTATGTAATAACTTAAACATAAAATATAAAATAATTATATACAATGAGTATTCAGAAAATGTTTTTTTCTATGTTAATTATCACAGGTTTTGCTGGTATTTTATCTCAAGAAGTTACCACTGATTATCCTACATTGCCATCTATGTGGGTTGCCGAAACAATTGAACCTGGAGCTCCCGGAGGAGGTAAAGGTATTGAATCATATATGTTTGTAGAAACACCATCAGATGATAAACCAAGTGCTATGTGGAGTAATTATACAGGTTGCCAACGTTTAATTTATGTTCCACATACAAGTAATGCTAAACGATATTTACTAGGGTGCGATGCGGTTAATTGTTGTTGGGAAGAACAAAACGGAAATCAAGTTCAATTTCAAATTCCAAACGTACATTATTCTAATCCTACAAAAAAGGTTGATGTTTATTGGAGAAATGCTAATGTTACTAATTTTGGTAAGACTATAGAAGCAGATGAATGGAGTTGGTCTTGGACTGTAAAAGATAAACTTTCACAAGATTGGAGAGCATATACGCTTCCTTGTGAAATGTGTGTAAATGGCATTGAACTAATACAATGGCAAAGTAGAGCAATGGGTTCTGAATGGTTTGCTGTTCAATTTAAAAATTACCATGGTATCGACCCTAATACTGATGAAGGAGAAAGATTTAAAGATAGTTTTTCTATTCCTCAAATTTGTCAAAAAAACAATTTACTTAAGTGTCCTTCGGGATTACATGATAAATATTTTGAAAATAATATGTGTTGTTCTAGTTGTCCCAGTGGAACTGAAAAATATTATAGTATTCCACTATTTCCTAAAAATAGATGTGGTGAAAGTTGTATCGACCCGAAAGATTATAACAAATATCATGTATTTGAACCACAACTAACTAAAGCTGATACTAATACCCCTTGTTTGGACAAAGGATATACTTATTATACTACCGAACAACATGGATTTGGTCCTGTTAAAATTGGTGTTGATCTATATAAAATGGACCAGATTGAAATTAATTCAAGTATTACTCCAGTTGATACATTAGATTTAAATATGTATTATGGAAGATGGTATCAAGTATATGAAGATAAATTTGATATGGCTTTTCAAGGTAAAGGCACTTGTGCGGTTGCTGATTATGGTTTAAATAATAATAACATTAGTGTTTTAAATAGTCAAATTAATACAAACGGTAAAGTTTCACAAATTAAGGGTTATGCGTTTTATCAAAACGATGATATTGGTGGTAAATTGACTGTTATGTTAGATGGTGTTTCTAAGCCTTCTCCTTATTGGGTAATTGAATTAGGTCCTGTAATTGATAACCAATACCAGTATTCTATTATTTCTGATGATAAACAATTATCTCTTTTTGTTCTTACTAGAAATGTTCAATTATTTTATGATAAGTATAGTGATATTGTAACACAAAGTTTAACCAATATGGGGTTTATTAAATATATTAACAAACCTATTGTTATGCCACAAGAAAATTGTGATTATAGTAAATTTGATAAATATACTGTATCCTCTCCTGATTGTGGAACTTGTGGAACTGCTTATCAAACTTGTTGTATTGGTTTTGCTATTGATGGATACCCATGTGATTGCCACCTACAAGAAGGTGGGTCTGGAACATCAGGCTCAAATTGCGGAGATTGTGGAACCGCATATTCGGCATGTTGTATAGGATACGCAGCTGACGGTTACCCATGCCAATGCGATGTAGCATAAATATCTAAATAATAATAAAATAATTTTGTTATTATTACATTATTTTGTTTTTTGTATTAATCTATATAACATAAATAACCCTACGATTGATAATGAACTTATAAAAACATGATTAAAATAAGTATTTATTTCTTCATGGTTAAAAATTTCATTTACATCACTTTCTTCACTATAATCACTTTCATTTTCCGTATTTGTTAATACGTCATAATTATTTTTCATTGACTCACGAATTATAGTTGGTATATCGAAATTAACATCTTTTTTTATATTTATTTTTGCTAATTTATGATTTTCATTCGCAGGACTAAATGGTTCAATGGGAATAAAAGTTTTATCAGAACTTCCTAAATTAATATTTGTTATTACTGTTTTTTTATTAGGAATATTATCTATAGGTTTCATTGTTTATATAATATTGATAATATTTTATATTACTTATTCTAATGCTTTTTCTTTATCTATTGTTACTTCTTTCATTACATTTTTCATTATTTTATCTTCAAATGATTTTGTCTGTTCTTCTCCAACACCACCAGTGGATTCATTCGCATATTTAAAAAAGTCCTCATATTCCTTTGTACCCATTATTTTAGAATTAGGTGTTTCATCCATCCAATCATTCGCAGTATAATAATTTTTATTCGCTACTTGTTTTACTGCCTTACGCAAATTCTGTTTATTTTCATCTTCTCCCATTTTTCATCATCCTTTATATAAATAGTTTCTCGTTTTAAATCTGTACAATGTAATGGACGATCTTGAATTTCCATATCATTTATTCGATTCAACATTATTTGAGATATTCCATTTACAAATCCAACTTCACCTGTATTTATAAAATCCTTTACTGTTACTTCTATTGATTTTACAAAATCTTTTAACGTCATCGCATCTTTACATTTCTCGTTCAAAAATACATTCAAATTAAATTTATTATTATTTACTGTATTATTTACTATATTATTTGTTGTTCCTGCTTTCTTTGCTAATTCCATCATTTGTTTATTCTGTTCTATTAATAACATCCTCATCTCTTTATTGTCTTTTAGTAATTCTAATACTAATGATGAATCTACCTCTCCTTTTACATCTTCTTCTTTTTCAGAATTTGTATCTGTATCCGACAATTCTTCAGAATTATCCCTATTTATTTTACAATTTTTCTTATGCTTCCATAAACCTGAATTTGTTTTAAAGGTTTTATTACATTTTTCACACGATAATATAAGTGGCGATTTTCTATTTCCATTCTTTCCATTTATTTCCATATTATGTTTCCGAGTCAAATTATGTTTATTCCAATCACTTAATTTACTACAAGTATAGTTACATTTTTTACAATAAAATTTTTGGCGATTTTTGGCGACTTTATTTATTTCCATTTATATATATATGGAAATATAAAAATCGCCTAAATACTTTTCAGCGTAAAATATTTATTTTTTTTATCATAACAAAAAATGCATAAAAAAAAATGTTTTAATGCATTTTGCAGAGAAGCGTATTTTTAAACAATGTTTAAAAAATTCTATTCTCAGAAAACGAAAAATGGACATTTATTTTTGTCCTTTTTTTTTGTCGCTGAACCATTTCTTTTTTGTACTTTTTGCACTTTTTTGCGTAAAATATGTAAATATAATTATAAATCTTTATTAACTAAATAATGATACATTTTGATCATTAAATTTAACCTGTCTTGTGTTTCCATGAGTTGTTTTTCTTTTTCTAAAAACATTTCTTTCCAATTTATATCAACGTTTTTATTTTCCATACAAGAATTTTTGTTTATATAAATTTTATTTTTACATTGTTTTGTATGTCTATAAAAACTAGATGAATGTTTATAAGTTTTACCACATTTACAAATTAAAGAATTTATGCTATCATTTTTATAGCATTCTATAGCATTATGTTTTTTGCTATTAATATGTTTATTAAAATCACTTTTCTTATCACATGAATAATTACATTTTTTACAATAAAATTTATATTTATCATAATGAGAATCACTATTATTATACTCGATAGTATTTAACATTGGTTCTTTTAAAGGTAGAGGTTGAATATTATTTAATGTAGATTTAAATTCTTTAATATAGCGTGTAAGAATTTGTTTTGTTTCATATATATCTTTACAATTATGAAAATCAATAATTGTCATATTCCAATTATTCCAACCACCATTTTCTCTTATGCAATTGTATAATTTATAATTGTTATTTTCTTTTTCACAATTAATTTTATGAGTATGTTTTTTTTGTATAAAATTTGTAGTATGACCTATATAGGTGTCTATTATATTAGAATCTTTACATGAAATTTTATAAAAAATAATATTGGAATAATCAATTTTAACCTTAGGCATGTATATAATTACTATAAGATATTTATAAGATAATTATAAGACTTTTACTAAATATATTAATAACTATATATCTATATTGTTGCGTAATATTAGTTTTACTAATGAATAGGACTATTTGTAGTATTTTGTATTAAAGTATCAACAAGTGCTCCATCACTATTAGTTTTATATTTATTTTTTCGCTTAGGAATACAACAACACACATAGTAAGTAATTTTTGGATTTTCGTTAGTTTCAATAACTGAAAGCATTCTTTTTCTATTAAAAGACCACTCCATATTAAATAATATTTAAATATTAATTAATATTAATTATAAAATTCAATTTTATGTATATATAAAGTACAATGAATATAGCAATAAATGATCCATTATTATATCCAAGAATGTTAAATGAAGATGATATTAAATATAATTATTATATGATAATGAGTATGTTACCAGATAATTATAGAAAATTATTATACTCAAATGAGTTATTAAATAATTTTGAATATAAGGTAATAATATTAGAGAATATAAATACAAAAATAGTTGTTGCTACAATATCAATTAGAATAGGAAATACTCATTCAAACTTAGGTAAGATAGGTTTTATACGAGATATAATATTACATGATAATTACAATAATAAGAAAACTCATGAATGTGCGTTAAAATCAGCTCTAGAATATTGTAAAAATGAAGAAGATTGTATCTCAGTAAATGTAAGTGATTCGATTAAAAGTCGGTATCCATGTTAAATACATTATCATCAACCGTTTTGTTAGCTAATGCGTATTCTGAATTAGTACGTTCAAAGAAATTAACTTTAGAATCGACACTGATAAGTTCCATAAAGTCAAAAGGATTAGGTGAATTATAAAACTTATCATAACCAAGTTGTAAGCATAATCTATCAGCAACAAATTCAATATATTGTGTCATAAGTTTTGCGTTCATACCAATCATTTTACATGGTATAGATTCAGTAATAAATTCCTTTTCAATATCAACAGCTTCTTTAATAATTTCATAAAGTTTTTTTTTAGGAATTCTTCTAACAATTTTAGAATATAATAAAGTAGCAAATTCGGTATGTAATGCTTCATCGCGTGATATTAATTCATTAGAAAAAGTAAGTCCAGGCATAAGACCTCTTTTTTTAATCCAATAAATAGCAGCAAAAGAAGATGAAAAGAAAATACATTCAACAATAGCAAATGCGACTAATCTGGTAGCGAATCCACTTCGTTTATCATTAAGCCATTTTTCAGCCCATTTAAATTTTTTAGAAATACTAGGATAATTTTGTGTAGCTTTAAATAGTTTATCTTTTTCGGTGTTATCTTTAATATATGTATCAATTAATATACTATACATTTCAGAGTGTATAGTTTCAATGGCAATTTGAAATGCGTAAAATGCTCTAGCTTCTGAAGGCTGAACTTCATTCATAAAGCGAGATCCAAGATTATCAGTAACCAAAGCGTCACTACTAGAAAAGAATGCTAATATCATTTTTATAAAATTTTTCTCATCATCAGATAATTTATTCCAATCATTTAAATCCTGTGCGAGTGATATTTCACCAGTATGCCAAAAAGAATCAATAGAACGTTTATACATTTCCCATATATCATTATGTTGAATAGGAAACATAACATATCTATTATCATCTTGTTGCAATAATGGTTCAGTAAAAGAAGATTCCATGATTTTACTAGTCTTAGGTGGAGATTCTGACATTTGCTTGTCTAAATAATATAGACGGTAGATTTTTATTTTGTTTATAAAAAGTATTTATTGCATAAAAAAGAAAAATCATATATATTATAAAAAAACAATAGTAATTATGTATTATATACAAAAAAAATATTACATATAACAAAAATTAAATTAAAGAAACCTATAAAATATTTTATATTTAATATTACTAGATATTAGGTGTAATACCAAAAAAAAAGAATATATAATAGATAGACCATAAATAAATAGTTCAAATAAAATTTATTTAAGAATATATTATATTAGAAGTGAATGAAGAAATCATGTATTGATATGGATGATTACCTAGGCGACGAAAAGCCAGACCATAAGAAGCGTGGTCGTAAATCAAAAAAGCAAAATTACAAGGAAATATTAAAAGAATATCATACTGATATAGAAAATGAAACTTCAATCACCCGCCAAAGGTCTTATTACGAAAATATGCACCACTTATCAATAAATGAAAAAAAAAAGTTTGATTCAAAATTTACAACCCCTAAAAACTCAAGTCAAGAATATTATAACAGTCAATTAAAACATAAAAATAAAAAGATAGTAGTAGCAACTGGTCCAGCAGGAACAGGAAAAACATTATTTGCGACAGAATGGGGTATTCGAAATTTTTTATTAGGTGTATATGAAAAGTTAATATTTACAAGACCATCTGTATCCGTAGATGAAGACTTAGGTTATTTACCAGGAACATTAGAAGATAAGATGGCACCTTGGATAAGACCAATATATGATATATTACATATGTTTATAACTCCTCGAGAAGTAGTAACATTAATGGAAGATAAGTTAATAGAAATAGCACCATTAGGATATATGAGAGGACGTACGTTTAAAAATTGCTGGATAGTAGCAGATGAGATGCAAAATTCGACAATAGCACAAATGAAGATGTTAATGACTCGTTTAGGCGAGAATAGCCGTTTAATAGTAACAGGAGATTTAGACCAGTATGATAGACCGACACAGGATAATGGACTAGAAGATTTTTTGGATAAATTTAAAGGTAAGCGTTCATCAAGTATAACAAGTATAGAATTTCAAAAAGATGATATACAACGAGAAGAAGTAGTAAAAGAAGTATTAGAGATATATGGTGGAGATATTCCATCGTTGTATAAAACAGAAGACGATAGTAAAGAAGATAATTTATAATTTAGGAATCTAATATTAATTTCGTTATATAATTTATAAAATACTAATGAAAATTCCAAGTTCTGTAAATATTCCTTCACCAGGAAAAATATTAAAAATGAAGTATAGTTTTCAGCCTATACTCCAAAATCAATTGATTTTATATTTATTTTTATTTATGACAATAGTGCAATTAGTAATACATGTAAATAATAATGATATACTATCAATAATAATTCTAAGTTTAGTAGGTTTTTTAACATCAAAGTTTAGTAAAAATATGATAGTAATATTGTGTGTAGCCTTAACAGTATCTAAAATGATAGGAATGGGTTTGTCAAAAGCAGGTTTAGAGGGTTTTAAAGGAAAGGGAAAACGTGGAGAACATGATGATAAAGATGAAAAAAAGAAAGACGAAAAGAAAGATAAATCAAAAAAAGATGATGAAGAGGAAGAATTAGATGACGCACCAAATTCAAATGAATTATCTGATAAAACAAAAGATGAAATGAAACGTCAATTTGAAAAATTAAAAGAAGAATACCCAGAATTTAAGGCAATTCAAGATGATTTAATAGAAGGAATAAGTAAAATGGACCCAATATTAGATAAAGCTGAGGCATTTATGAATAAATACTCTCAATATAAAATGGTAAAAAAGTAAATAATTAGTTACTATTATATGTAAGAAATATATAATAGTATAAAATAAAATATGTTTGGAGCCGCAATATTACTTCCATTAATAATGACATTAATTGGTGTAGCAATTGGTGTAGGAGAAGGATTATTTCAAATATTTGAAGGAGTAGCTCAAGAGTTTATAGAATTGCCACAAGGAATGTTTATTGGTGCGATGAGTATATCAAGATTTATTCAAACAGTATGGGTATTTGGAATATCAAATTTCTTTTGTGGAATGAAAATGATGAAGAATTTTACAACATGTGCATTTTATTATTTATTAGAGATAATAGGTTCAATATTATATTTAATACCAATGTTAGTATTTTTAATTCTAGATTGGTTAACTGGAAGTGCGAAAGCAGGTAGTAGAATAGAATACAATATATGGTATTATTTAGAAAAATTAGATAGATTTACAATAGATCATTTTGGATTTCATGTAATTCATTTTTCAAAATCAGTAAGAGATAAATGTTATAATTGTCGTAGATTAAAGCCAGTAGCGTTTGTGCGTAAGGCAGGTGATTTTGCGGATGATTTGAATGAGCATATAATACCATTATCAACAGGTGGTTTAATGAAAATATTTGATGGTTTTGCGAAAATAGTAAATGCTTTTTCATTTTAAATAAATAATATTTCCATATTATATAATTATAATATGGCAAAGAAGTGTGCTCCTGGAGTAATATGCATAGAGAATATTACATTATTATTTATAATTTTAATATTAATAGTATTATGGTATATAATTTATTATAGAGTATGGGATTTTAGCAATTCTGAAAATAAGAATGAAATATCTATATCAAATGGAATACATCATGCTTTACGTCCAATATCAGAACGTAATGATACAATAAATGATCCTTATGCTCCTCCATTAAAAACGAATGATTTATTTTATCCAAGAAATATTCCAGATGTTCGTGGAATACCAGAAGTATCCGGACTTCCAGTAAATATTCAAACAAGAGCAGTAAATAGTAGCTACCAGCAAATAGGAATATTAACAAATACAAAAAGTCAAGGAGAGAATGAGATATTACCTTTAATGGGAAGACGTGTAATGTCTGGTCGTGATAAATGGCAATATTATACAATAGCAAATAATGGTAATTTGAATACAAAGTTACCAATAAGTGTAAATGGTAAGAGTTGTACTGGAGAATATGGTTGTGATGATATAAATAATGGAGATACTGTCTATGTAGAAGGTTATAATGATATATTTAAAGTAACAGTTTATGAAAATAACTTATTTCAATATATTCCTAACCTTTAGACAAATGATTATTAAATTTGAAAAAAAACTATATATATTCTTTATAGTATATAATAAAGAATATGACAGATTTTGACCCTAATAAAAATCAAAAGTTTGATAAAAAAATAGTATTAGATTATCCAAGGGTTACCGTAAATAAGAATGAAGCAGAAGTGCCAAATGATAAACGGTCACCTTTTACATTACTTTATCAAAATTCTTCATCAGAAAATAATATATTTTTAACAGAAGGTAATATTTCAACAAATTATAGACATAATAAAATATATATTACCCGTTTAATCCATAATAATATATTAAATATAACAACTAATGATGATAATATAATAGGTGAAATGATAATAGAACACTCATCAGACGATAATAAATTATTCTATAGTTGTTATTTATTAAAGAAAAGTTCTGTATTAAATAATGACGAAAATGATATTGATAAAATTTTAGCAATTAAAGATAATGATGCTATAAATATAGATTTTACTTTTAATAGTATATCGCCAACAACAGATACAAAAGGAATACTATATGAAAGTGATTCAAATAAAGTATGTATTTACACAACACCAATATTTATAAATAGAAATTCAGAAGAGAAAATAAGTAATTTCGTAAATGTAACACAATTATTTCCAAGTTTTCCTCAAACTAATAAATATTTTACAATACCAAACAATTATATTTCAATTCGTGATGCTGAAGAAATATATATAGATTGTAGCCCAACCGGTGTAAGTGAAGACGAAGTAGACTTTTATAATGTTCCTATAAATAGTAAAATGATATCACAGACTCAAGAGTCAGATTTAATGAAAACAACAGTAAATTATGGTATGTTTTTGTTAGCATTATTAATATCTTATGTAACTGTTCCCTTATGTTATAAGCATTTAATTATAGATGGAAGTGCGTTAGCATATGATAGTAATATAAAAAAACGTTTTGAACGTATTCGAGCGTCTGATATATTATTAACAATAATAACATTTTTCTTTATAATAGTTCCATTAATATCAACAGGAACAGCAACGGGGGATTATCATTTAGTTTCAGTAGGTGTATTTATGTTTGTTTTTTATATTTTATCAGTAGGATTAATTCGTATCAAAAAGATGGATCCAGAATTTATGACAACAAATATAAAAGGAAAACTAAAGGTATCAGATCCAGATTCAAATGATGCAAAAAGTATAGATCCATTGGCATTTGATGAATTAATACCAACAATTTCAGCAGCATTGTCCGTAATTATAAGTAGTGATAATTTATCAGCATTTGTAGCTTTATTAACAGTAGTATTAGCAATAGTAGGAACATTAGTATTTACAGGTGGTATAACAGGAACTACTGCCGGTAATATAATAGCAGCATTTGGTGGAGGATTATCTGTATTAGTAGCAATAGTAATAGGTTTTAAGAAGAAAATAGAAGCACAAACGCCATAAGCATAAAAGCCATAATATAATATGTAAAATATTCAACATATTATATATTTTAATTGGTAGTCCCGATTACACCATGAGAATATCCACCTGCGTTTTTCAAATTTATATCAATTAATGTTCCTTCAGATTCAATAGTATTAACAAAATCTTGTTTAAAACTAGTTAATAAAAATTTATAAATACTTGGTATAGTATTAACATTAGTAATACTAATATCATTACTATTTTTCATATATATAAGTTTAGTTCCCCATTCTTCCAGACCATCAAAAATATGAGTAACATACACTATACAGCAATTTCTACGTGCCGTTTCTCTTTTTAAATAATTCATAAATCTATCTTTAACTAATAAATCAAGATTAACAGTGATTTCATCTAATAAACAAATTTTAAAAGGTTTAATTAAATTAAGATAAAGTTGAACTCTTTTACGTTGCCCTTCACTCACAGCATTTAATCTCCATTCTGGATTTATACATAAAAGTTCTAATAATTCTTTATTTCGTTCAGGATATTTATTCTTAAGGTCTTTCATCATATCTTTAACAAGTAAGCTAGAATGTAGTGGAACATTGTATCCACTAAAAGCAACAGTTTGAGTTCCCCAATTATTATCAATATATGCGATATCATTATTAAGTGTAGTATCACGGAATGGGTCTTTATTTAATACTTTTACTTTATCATATTCACATAAACATTTACCACTAATAATTTTCATTAAAGTAGATTTTCCACAGCCATTGAGACCTGCTAGTATATAGCAATTGTTATTATACAGTTCTAATGATAAATCGTTAAATATAGTTTTATTTTCATATTTGAAATTAAGATTTTTGATTTCAACATATTTTTCAGACATTATATTGTAAATCAATATAATGTGTTTATATTATTTGGAAACTTAAAACATAGAAGCAGAACCAACGTCATTAGCGACAGGTTTAAAAGTAGAAGAAGTATATACGCTAATATCACTTTTACCAATAGGAGCCATTTGTTCTACAACCTCTTCTTCTAAAGATACAGAAGCAACAGGGTTCATTTTTTTCATTTTTTCGTCTTTTTTAGCTTGTGTAGGTGTATATTTGACCATAGCAACTTTGCCGTTAATATTACTACTACGGCGTATAAGTTCATATGCAGCAATAATAAATATAATAGCAGCATATTTACTAATATGTTTGCTGAAGAAAAGATATATAGCAAGACCAAATAAGCTAAACATACCAACGCTGGTATCTACAAACTTAGAAATGAAATCGGGCATATCAATAGGCATAACAATATAAAAGATAGACATAGCAAGAACAATAGTATCTAAATTAATAGAAGAGGAAATGGTAGATAAGAAATTCATAATTATAATATATTATAGAATAGTATTATATTTTTCACGGTAAAAACCTAGTAAAAAAGAAAAAATTGAAATATCCTAAAGTAATCTTATTATATAATAAAATGTCTGCATTTAGAAAATTTTATAAAAATAAGTATAAACCAAAATCTAACGAACTATTATTAACAGAAGAATATAAGGAAAAAATATGTAATAATTCTTATCTAGGAAAGAAAGGATACACAATACCTAAAGTATTAATAAGTAAAGAGGATGAAGAATATATACGTAAAGAATTATATGTGAAACCAGTAACATTTGGAGGTCCTCAGAATTCAGATGTAGGTTCATTTTATATATTTCGTGAAAGTAATAAGAAATATTATTTACCACGGTTTTATGGTATAAAAAGATATGGATTACCAAAAGAAAGTGAAATAGAAGAAGGAAAAGATATAAAAGTAGAATTTACACAAGTATTACGTGATTATCAAGAACAAATAGTAAATGTCTATATGAATTATATAAATACACCAATAAGTAAAACAAGTAAAGAACATGGTAATGGTGGCATACTAGAAGTCCCATGTGGTCGTGGAAAAACAATAATGGCATTAAATATAATATCAAAAATAAATAAAAAAACATTAATTATTGTTCATAAAGAATTTTTGATGAATCAATGGATAGAACGAATAAATGATTTCTTACCAACAGCAAAAATAGGTAAGATTCAGGGGCAAGTGTTTGATATAGAAGGAAAAGATATAGTAATAGGTATGCTTCAAACGTTATATGATAAGGATTTTGGTTCAAATGCGTTTGTAGATTTTGGATTAACAATAATAGATGAGGTTCATAGAATAGGAAGTGAGCAATTTTCAAAATCTTTATTAAAAATAGTAACTCCAAATATGTTAGGTATATCAGCAACAGTTGATAGAAAAGATCAATTAACAAAAGTATTATACATGTTTATAGGTGAAAAAATTTATACAGAAGAAAGAAAAGATGAAGATATAGTAAATGTTCGTGCTATAAATTACATAGCAAATGATATTGAATTTAATGAAGAAGAATATGATTATCGTGGAAATCCAAAATATAGTACAATGATTTCAAAATTATGTGATTATGGTCCTCGTAGTGATTTTATAATAAAAGTAATACAAGATTTATTAATAGAGAATGAATCAAAACAGATAATGATATTAGGTCATAACCGTAGTTTATTAAAATATTTATTTGAAAGTATAAGTAATCGTAATATAGGTTCTATAGGCTATTATGTAGGTGGAATGAAACAACATGATTTACAAGAAACAGAAACAAAACAGATAGTATTAGCAACATATGCGATGGCGGCTGAAGCATTAGATATAAAAACATTATCAACATTAGTAATGGTAACTCCAAAGACGGATATAACACAGTCAGTAGGTCGTATATTACGTGTAAAGGGAAACAATCCAATAGTAGTAGATATAGTAGATAATCATGATTTATTTCAAAAACAATGGGTTCAACGCCGACGTTTTTATAAAAAATGTAATTATCGTATTCGACAAATAAGTAGTAATAAATATAATACAATGAACTTAGATTGGGATACATATAAAACTTGGAATCGTGTATATGAACCGAAAGAACTATGTGTTAATGGCGAATCGTATGATAATGAATATGAAAAAAAAGATACACAATGTTTATTGAATATATCAGAATTAGGACTTTGAATAAATAATAATTAATAATACATAATACATATTTTCTCATTATATAGAAATGTTTACTGTAGAAAAATTAAAAAAATATAACGAATATAAAGAAGTTAGACAAGCAGAA